>Ga0214480_100471_pt1 | contig 20471 bp, 15 predicted proteins | sample M1_20Mar14CPVII9_3_FD_165042 | JGI IMG/M metagenome (GOLD analysis project Ga0214480, IMG submission 165042) | Marine eukaryotic communities from Monterey Bay, California, United States - M1_20Mar14CPVII9sort6BwellE17 | ecosystem: Environmental > Aquatic > Marine > Unclassified | place: USA... | reverse complement strand
CCCTTCCCTGCTAATGTTATGCCCAATCATTCATGTTTGTATAGGTGAAAAGAAGACGATTTTGTAGTAGTATTATACAATCCCAATGTTTATGGTTATGTGGCCAATAGTACATGGTAGTTGTGTGCCGGTATGCTTGTAATCCTAAGTTTAGTATCTTTATGCAATCTCAAAAGAACTCTGCTCATTTCAAACCTAGTCTCCTCTTTGCCCTAGTCTCCTCATAGCATGGGCCTTACGTTGCCGAATCTCTTCTAGCTTATCCTCCTCTCCTAGCCATTGTAGCTGCTCTTCCCGTGCTGTATATTTTGCAATCTCCAACCTTGTTATAGGTTCGATATACAACATGGGGAACTCCTTAATGAAATCATATAAAGTAGATAGTTTCATCTTTTTGATCTTCTTGTCATACTCAGTTGTAATACAAGCAGCAGCCTTTGCAAACCATTCAATCATAATCGGCAAGACCTTGAACTCCCATTCAAAGAAGGGTTGCATATCGAAATGAGAGTGGACATGTACTATCTTTTTCATAGCAATTTTCCTCTTAACCATTGCAATTTTCCCTTTGCCTTTTCCTTGACCATCTTCATTCAGTACCAAGTGATGTTCAATGCCAGAGATATCATCAAAATCATCCTCATAAACGCCATCTCCTAAACAGTAAAGCGTATGGTTTGATAGATATGTCTTGTTGACACTTGAGGTGTCACAAAGAAGTTTGGAGAAGTATGCCCATCCTTCATTAGTAATGCGACTATCGTAGAACAAATCCAAAGCCGTAAGCGTGGTGTTGTTGGATAGTGCATTTGCAAAAACAAATGCCCCTTCATCCCCAATGTTGTTGTTACCGAATATTATAAGATCCTCAAGGCTACTAGCAGGTAACTCCAATAATGTTGATAATGTTTTCCAACCACGAATTGTAATTGAAGAATTATACGGCATGTACAACTCTTGTAACGTATTGATATTGGTAAGTGCATTTACCAAATGTTCTAGCCCTTCATCATCAATATTGCAATCCCGAAGATCAAGTTTTTGTAGCTTAGGTGTAGACCAGCTTCGAAGAGTATTTGCTAATGCTATAAATCCGTTTCTTCCAATACTCGTACCCCCAAAATCCAGATCTTCCAGTTGTGAATGAATACTAAGAGCTGCAATGGTATCAATTAAAGGGGGAGTTAATTCTAGTACTATCCGTACCCGTTTCAGAGACCTGCTACAAATCCCCATTGTTAGTGAGAGTTGACGACCACTCTCAACAGTTACTAAACTCCCTTCCAACTCAATCCCAGTTAGATTGGGGTTGTTTTTGAAGAAGTTGTCCAACATAGGAAGAAGCAACGCATCTGACGAATGGATGAATTCAAAATTTATATGTTGAATCGTCTTGTTTCGATTCAATCCGTTGAATAGAGACCTAATGTGAGAATATGAAGCCCAATTTCCACATAAATGGAGTGTCTTTAACTTTGTGTTGTTGCCAATAAAATATCCCAACCACCCAATATCCTCCCCTTCTTCGAGTATATAAGTAGTAGCAATCATAAAAGCTGAAGGATTGGGGTTAATGTTTGTAATCTGTACACTCTCAAGAAGCTCATCATTATGCTTGAGTTGTTGTAAAATAGATTGATTTCGTATATTTGATGTGATATCCTTAATTTTGATAGTATTTGCCAATGCGGCATACTGTTCATAGTCATTGATATCCAAATCCATGTTTCCTATAGAATTAGTATACAATCAAAGACAATATAAAATATTAGATGGATGGTATGAAAGATATGATATACAGCAACACAACAAGCATTGCAACTCATCATCAAAACTTGTTCACATCTTGTGTCATTTTTTAATATTATGGTCATAAGTACAAAGTATGCGGCCGACCACAAACTACTCACCTGATCATCAGATACTACTTGTCGGTATAAAATAGATAAAGCTATTTGCTTCCGTGAGTATATTCTTCTCTCCTTACTGATTATACTCCAGTAGTTGGCTTCACTAACATGTCAGTTCAATCGCCACGGGACTCTTGTCATTTTTTTAATGGAGAGAGTAAGTTGTAAGTTGTGCCCGCCAGTATTGTTGAGGTATTGTGTTGGCAATAGCCAAAAGATAATTACCCAGGGTAGATGCATTATATCGTGTAAAAGGTATATAGTAGTTGTTGTTTATTGCTGCTGTTCATTTATTTGATCTTTGGTAGAGTGGATAGAGTTATGTATTTTGAGGATTGAGATGCATCGACCTTCTTGCCAGCTATTTATGTTCTCTCTCTAGAGGTTGTAATTGTATATTGGTATGTTCGTATGTGGTATATCTCATATATAATCTCCTCTTATTTTGTCGTTAATTCAGATATAAAATGGATGAGTATAACAAATACGCCGCGTTGGCCGACACAATCAAAATTGAGGATATCACATCATGTGAAAGGAAACGAAGTATACTGAAACGACTGAAAGATGATGATGAAGGCTTTACTCAATTATGGATATGCAGCAAGGATCAAGTTCATGATGATTTAGATTATGTTCCTAATACTCCTGCTGAGTTGGCATGGTTAGGGTACTATCTTGGCAGAAACTCGACGGTGAAAAAGCTATATATAAGTAGTGATCTTACTAATAACTCCGGAAAGGACGTATTTTGTAGAGGATTAGGAAACAACAAATCAATTCATCAGTTAAGTTTCGAATTGTTTGATTTAGCAACGGGGCAGATGTTGAGGATGCTGGATCAATTCATCAAGCATAGCAACCTATCACAAATCGGGTTAAATGAGTGTCAATTAGGGACAAAGGGTATACGTCAACTTTCATTAACCATCGGGGATTGCAATCGCTCTTTAAAGCTCTTTAAGTTTCGAGGTAATGAAATAGAGGATGGGAATATCGTTGATATCATTACAGCATTAAGTATGCACCCACAGCTAGAGCGACTTGGTTTAGCGGATAATGGGACAATAGGCAGAAATGAATGTAATGCATTATCAACCCTTTTACGCTGCACAACTACCCAGCTACAACTACTCAATCTAAAAGGGTGTGGCATTAATGATGAGGGTTTAGATACTTTAGTCAAAGCTTTGCCAAATACATTACGGCACCTTGACCTTGGGTCTAATCGATCAATTACAATAAAAGGTTGGAAGGTATTATCAACTCTATTAGCAACGACTGATTCCAAACTCAAGAAGTTGCATATAGATAACAACAATGTTGGAGATGATGGGGCACTAGTATTTGCAAATGCCTTGGTCAACAACTCTACTCTTAAGACTTTGGGTCTACGGAATAGTGGTATTACCAACGAGGGATGGGCACCCTTCTCCCTTTTACTATGTGATACCTCCAGTGTCAACAGAACATATACGTCAAATCATACACTACAGAAGTTTCGTGGTAGTAGCGTAGATGCTCTTGTCAATACATATCTGGTATTGAACAAAAGAGAAGACAAACAGCAAGTTGCAATGTGTAAGGTATTACAAAGCCATTCTCATTTTGATATGGAACCCTTCTTCGAGTGGGAGTTTAAAGTCTTGCCTCTCATGGTCAAGTGGTTCACAAATGCTGCGAGACAAGTTGTTGCCACAACATATGAACAGAAGGTTAACAGGTTGAGGCTGTCAGCGACGTTTGATTTCATCAAAGAGTTCCCGATGCTTTATATCGAACCTGTGACAAGGAAGGAGATTATAGAGTACACTGCAATGGAAGAAGCGCTACAGGGGGCGGAACACCAAGGGCAACTGGAAGAGATTCAGCGTTGTAAGACTCGTGCTATGAGGAGGCTTTGATAGGTAAAAGAAGACATCTAGCATGATCAAAGCAATCTCATGTAGAAGCTAATCCTAAGTTTAGTATCTTTTGCGACAAGACTACTTCATTTCATACCTAGTCTCCTCATTGATCTTGCTTTACACTCTTGAATCTCCCCGATCTTTTCTTGCCACATCGGCTTACCCTGAAGCTGTTCTTCTATAGTAGTACACTCTGTTATCTCTTTCCTTGTCATGGGCTCAATATATAACATTGGAAACTCCTTGATGAAATCATACATGGATTCGAGCTTATTCGTCTCAACACTCCCAACTTCTAGAGCTGCAGCTTTTGCAAACCATTCCATCATTATCGGTAAGACTTTCAACTCCCACTCAAAGAAGGGTTCCATGTTGAAATGAGAATGATTCTCTATAATCTTCCTCATGGGAATTTGTCTTATGTCTAAGCTACTCCTGTTCGAATGTAGGAAAGAAGCTACTAAAGTAGGAACAACAGGATTGGGAACATCAGGTGTTGATCCCACATCATTGAGTGTGTGATTTGATAGATATGTCTTGTTGACAGTCGAAGTATCACAGAGTAACTTCTCAAAGGGCGTCCATCCATCCATACTCATGCCATTGGCACCCAAGCCTAAAAGTTTGATTGATGAGTTCTTGGCCAAAGCATTTGCAAATACAAGTGCACCCTTATCCCCAATGTTGTTATTATCAATGTGAAGTATCTCAAGTTTGCAACCGGGTAATTCTAATATGGTTGAGAGTGACTTCCACCCTTGAATTGTAATTGAATCATTATCTCCAATGTCCAGCTGTTGTAATGCATGCCCATTGACAGCTTGTTTCAGTGTCTCTAATCCCACATCATCTATATCGTTTTGTATGAGACGGAGTTTTCGGAGCTTGGTAGTAGTATGGCGTAAAAGAGTTGATAATGCCGTGCATTCATTTCTACCGATATTCATAGCACTCAAATCCAGATGTTCCAACTGAGGATGCATACTCAATGCCGTGATAATATCAACTACTTGCCCATCCCCCATTTCACTCCCTGAAATATCAATGTACTTCAAAGATTTCTGGCATCCCCCCAATGCTAGGGAGAATTGACGAACACCCCCAATCCCAAAATTACACTCCTCTACCTCAATTTCTTTTAGACGATTGTTGTTCTTGAAGAATGTATCCAACATACTAAATAACCTACCATCCGACAGATTATTAAAACAGAAATTTACCTTTTGAATCGATTTGTTGTTTCCCAGTCCTCTTCGGAATACCTCAATCCCAGCGTCACAAGATTTAGGAGGAGGTACATAAGTGTACGTGGTGTATAATTCATTTATAATGGTGTTACCTCCAAGGAAGATCCCTAACCAAGCTAATTCCTTGGCATTTTCGGGACAATAATCTAATTCATCGCACCATAAATACTTATCACATAATCGCAATGTAGTAAATTCCGGACTATTATCCCTTATCTGTCGTAGTATAAATTGTTTGTCTTCATCAGATGTGATATCCTCAATTTTTATTGTATCTGCCAACGCGGCATACTGCTCATACTCGTCCATTGTTCTGTACCTTATATTCAGCACATGTTAATTAAGAAGAGAGACCGTATGAGATATGAGAAGCATGGTAATCATTATTCTAACCACAAAGAGAGAGAAGGTCGGTGCACAGATGTGCATAAAAATTTTCAACAATTGTCAAACTAACTACCGTACATCAAACCATTCTATCCAATCCTCAGATCAAATCAGCAACCACATATTATAACGACATACCTTTCCCAAGATATAATATATCCCAACCACACTAAACTATTGTGTAGAACTTACATAACATTGAACTGGAGTAGCCGTTTAGTCGCCTTTGAGTCCCTCTGATGAATTGATGGTGAAGAATGAAGGCATAGGCCATAGCCAATAGATAATTAACCACGAGATGCAGTATATCTTGGAGAATGTATGTTAGCTGTTTTTCTTGTTCTTGTTGTTGTTGATCTTTAGTGGAGTGGTGAAGGTATCGTTAAAGAGCTATTTAGAGAATTGCAAAATTTTGTGCACATCTTATGCACCGACCCTCAGCTTTTATGTTCTCTCTTACTGGTTGTGTTTATGTGGTATGTCCATACGTGGTATTCTCATACATAATCTCCTCTTACTTTTATCTTTAATTCAGATATAATGATGGATAAGTATAATGAGTACGCCGCGTTGGCTGATACGATAAAAATTGAGGATATTACATCATGTAAAAGGAAACGAAGTATACTACAGCGGCTCAAGGATAATGATGAAAGCTTTGATAAGTTATGGATATGCAGCGAGGATCAAGTTCATGATGATTTAGATTATGATTTTGACAATGCTGTGGAGTTGGCATGGCTAGGATATATTCTTGGTAGCAACTCAACAGTGAAAGAGTTATATATAAGTAGTGATCTTACTAGTAACTCCAGGGACGTATTTCGTAGAGGATTGGGAAACAACAAATCAATTTATCACCTAACTATGGAAGGATTTGATTTACATGCAGGGCAGATGTTGATGATGTTGGATCTATTCATGAAGAATAACAACAATCTAACTGAAATCAATGTAAATGGTTGTCAAGTTGGGGCAGAGGGTATACGTCAACTTTCATTAGCTATTGGGAATTGCAATAAATCTCTAAATCACTTTTCTTTGTGTGATAATGAAATAACAAATGGGCAGGTAGTTGAAATCATCACCGCATTGAGTATGCACCCACAACTTACAAAACTCTATTTATCAGACAATGCACCATCAAACATGGGCAGAAATGAATGTACAGCATTATCAACTCTACTAAGATGTACTACTACCCAGTTACAAGAACTCATACTCAATGAGAACAATATCGATGATGTAGGAGTGGAGATACTAGTCAATGGACTGGCCAATGTCAATACGTTGCAAACGCTGAACCTATGTTCTAATCGATCAATTACAATTAAAGGTTGGAAGGCGGTAGCAACTCTGTTAAAAAGACCAAATTCAAACTTGCAACAACTTGAAATATATCACAACAATATTGGGGATGAAGGTGCACTCATATTTGCAAATGCACTGGCCAACAACTCTACCCTCGAAACTTTAGATCTCGATTACTGTGGCATTACTGGCGGGGGTTTAGCGCCCTTTTCAAAACTTTTATGTGATATCTCCTCTGTAAATGAGACGTATCTATCAAATCACACCCTCCAATATATGGGTGATCAATCCTCTGATGAAAATGTGCTCGGTAGTTTGAACATCAACGGCAGCGGAAGCGAGTCAAACAAAGGACAAGTTGCAATGACTAAGATTTTTAAACATCATTCTCATTTTGATATGGAGCCCTTCTTCGAGTGGGAGTTCAAAGTGCTCCCTCTCATGATCAATTGGTTTGCAAATGCCGCAAGACGTGTTACAAGATATGACCAGAAGATTAGCAGGTCAAGACTGTCAGTGACGTTTGATTTCATTAGGGAGTTCCCCATGCTATATGTTGAGCCCATAACGAGGCAGGAGATAGCAGAGTATACTGCTATGGAAGAATCTCTACAGGCTGGGGGTCAAATGGAGGGTGAGCACCAGGGGCAGTTGGAAGAGATTCGGCAGCGTAAGGCTCGGTCAATGGGGAGGCTTTGAGTATGAAATGAAATCTTTTGTCGATGTATTAGGATTAGTTTCCACATGAGATTGCCTTGATTGATGCTAGATGATGGAATTCAATAGTGTATTTTATTATCAGCTAGATGGAAAAGAAAACCACATTTACTCAGCACCATATCTATGTGGCAGTCGAGTGTGAGGGTGGTGAGGTATTGTTGCTCTCTCCCAACGCCAATGGAAACTGTGTAGCGTGATAATGTAAGTGGAAACATATCTTAAAATCAAAATTGGTTTAAGTTTAATAAGCATTATGTTCATATCATGTGCTTCTTTGAGTATCTCTCTCTTCATACACGATCTTTGTACATTGGGGGGCCTTAATGTGGCCAAAACTTATCTCTACATCTTTCACACTACTCTGTTGTTCAAGTGACCATCTAGTCTATATAAACTACCTACCTAATAAAAACTGACGTGAAGGCTGATCGAGGGGGTTTGCAATTGTATATCTCACATCTCTCTGTTATGGATCAGACCTGACATATGGGCCTATTTCTCATATCTTGCAATCATAATCATGAGCGTGAATGAGACCTATGATCTCTGCACGCTTCCTACACAATTCAGAAGCTCTCTGGGATGCCCTTGCAAGTAGTATATGCGGGTCTTCATCATGCATGCCCAAGCGACGTAGTCGATGCTGCTCGAGGAGTACTGCAACTCGTACTTCTCTCCGGCGTTGCATAGGACCGACCGATGAGTTAAAGAGATAGCCCTCGAAGCCCATTATGTCGGTAGAGTTGGGGCGGCGGAGCTTGGATGACTGCTTGAGTTTGTGTATCATATGTGCACAATCTAATCTGAACGACTTGATATCGTTTTGTGTATACCATAGATCAGATTTAGATGCATATGATAGGTTGTTTGTAGTTACCGTCATCATACTCAACTCTGAAAATGATACACTCTTCTTGATCTTCTTCATCTTAGTAGTGGCCAAGGATGGAGAAGAACTTGCATATCGACGTCGATGATGTTGTTGTTGAGGGAAGTCCAAAATCAGTTCGTTGTTACTCATACTCACAGGTTCTTCTATCATCATAGTCATGGCATTGATTGTAATTGCAGGGGATAAATAAAGAAGTATGAACCTGTGGTGGTATTAATATTTAGACAATGAATGATAACACACACATGATATATCGACCATGGAGACACTAGAGGCGTGTTTAATATTCAGCATGTTATGTCTCAAAACGATGATGATGAGATTATAATTATCTTCGTTATCAAAATCAAGTTCAATTCTAGTAGAAGTGCAAGTGGAGTTGTGAAATCGTGAGGAGGATTTGTCCAGGGAAAGTATTAGTCGTTCAGACAGAATAGTTTCTTACATCCTCACAAATTGTCCTAAGCTCGGTACTGACCAAAGAACCTTGCGACCAATCGTATCAACATAGATAGTGATTGCAAAATCTAGTCGGGGAAGTGTGAGCATACATATGACCCTTGAGCATAAGTAACATTGATGTGTCTCTCAATGACCCCACACTTATGACTGAGGAGAGTCACACGATACACAAACAGCAAGAGACAGATTCCTCTCTATCTCTAATGAGTGTGATATCAAATCTATCAACTGCCTATTCAGTAAAGAGTTGGAATTGGAAGCTCAAGCAAATAAGAAGAAGTGTATGATGTCAAACACAAATGAATTGCCTCGGCCTCGAACTACCAGTCCCAGTCCAGGAACAACTGCTCAGTCAATTTCAATTCAAGAAGAGACTCTGAGTACTTCAGATTACACCACACCAACACCAATCCGCTCCATGATATTAGCTCAACTATATCATTCTAGTCGACGCTCACGACATGACAGTCCCCAACATAAGACTAGTGACGTTATCTCAATATCATCCATCGATCCGCTGCCGCCGCTCTTTGAATTGAGTGCTTGTAATGATCAAGAGAAGATATGGAAAGAGATGGAAATAGCTATTAGCAATACCAACGCGGATGAATGGTCTTTCTGTAGCACTTTCAGGAGTACTACAATTCGTCAGGAACTGCCAAAGGCTGCTTGATTATTATAGTGCTTCATTAGTTGTTTGTAACTAAAGATAGATGAGTAATACTTATCAATATCAAAATGCAAATGTACATATAAACAAATCTTTATACACTTATTGTAGATAAAGATTCAAAGAACTACCCTTCATAGTTCCTCTTCTGATTACTCTCTATATTCAAAGATATACCGCATAGGATATCAATGTTGGCAGCTTCCAGATGGGATACATCAACACCAAACTTGGATTGAATATCAGCCTCAACTCGCCTTGATACTGCACTGGCTCCCCATTCATCGAAGCACTTGATAGAATGCTTATATAATGCATATGCCTCTGAGTGACGCCCTAGCTCAAACAAGTATTCTCCTGACATCTCACTTGCAATAGCTTCCTCATGTATAAACTTATGTGAACGGGCAGATTGTATCGAACTAATGTAAAACGGTCCAGCTTCGTCTAAGTTGCCCATTGCATGCATCTCCATTGCCTCGAGTAACAGTACTTTGTTTTGCCAATTCCAAAATGAGTGCTTAGCTAAAGATCTAACTTTGGTTAATGTCAAACGACCTCTTTCAATCAACTTCATCTTTTCTGTGTCATCAGACCCACGAGAATATAGAAAGCATGACAAACCCTCAAAGAATATACCCATAGCTAGCACGGGTATTAGAACTATCTTCGATTCAACAATTGACTCGGATATCTTCATCTCATTAAGTATATCGTTGCTCAACTTACCAAAGAGTAATGCTCGTACTATTTTGTAGATCTTGCTGGTCAAGCGAGCGTATATATTAGCTCCCTTATTTGCCAAAAATTCTTCTTCTGTGGGCATATGGTCAGGATAGTCAACACGAGCACCAGATTCTATCATATGCAGACCTTTCCTTAAAGCAATAGCATGATAGTGAAGTAGTACAGTCATATTTCCAGGTAGACTATGTGTTGAAAAGATTGGTCGTGGTATGAGCAAAGAAGAGCAACAGCACATGAACAAGGACTAAGATCACAACTTACAAATTCTTCTGGTTTGCTGCTAACCTCTCTGCAAAATTTTTGGTGGCTGCTTCGATAGTGCGTAGATTTTGGCCAGATAGGTAGTTATATGTAATCGATGACATTAGATTCCAAAACGAGTAAAGGAAGTCACCCATCTGCTGACCAGCTTTGTATCCCGTATAATATGCTTCGGCACCAGCTTGAAATGGCTCGGTATACCCAATGATTGTCTGATAACAAAATAAGATGACCATAGGCTTGTATTTCGATGATGATGTATTCTTCTCAACCAATTTCAGTGCCAGTCTTCCCAACCGACACCCTTCTTCAATCTTTCCCGTACTTGCCAGTATCTCCCCATAATGTGTAAATGACATTGGGGCCGTTGGAGTTATACCGTGCTTCAGTGTCAACTCGATCATCCTACAGGCTACAGAGCCAATGAGACCGGGCTTGGTGAAGTGCAATGTGTTTGCAAGGTCAGCATATAGACGATGTAATGTCACAAGCTTCTTGTCGTCTGCTTGTTTCATATTCAATAGAGACTCGTCAGATCTCTCTTCAAGTACTTTATTCATAGCCTTAATGTCAAGCAGCAATGTACTGTCATCTAAGGCACGAGGAGCATCTTCTCCCAACTTAATGAGTATTTTAAATATCGATTCCATTGACTCTTTCAAGAGATCAGCATTTTGAAGTGCCTTTGCAGCAATGGATAAGCCTGAAGACATAAGAAGTGGAAATGACAATTAGAAACAAGTTCACAACTAAACAGTAGTACAGGAGAGAGAAGAACTTACAATGTACACTGTCATCAAAAGTCTTGGCATGAGCTACCAATTCCCCAACGTGGAAACCAACCCTATCCCTCTTGTTCAAGACACAGGCCGCCTCCGCCGCGGCATCATACAATTCAATACTTAGGTCGTAGTTTGATGCCCACTTATCATCCCCCGCCCCTAGGTATGATATGCCGTGTTCAAACAGTGCAAATGCAGCAGCATAGTCAGATAGGGATATGGAAAGTTTACCGGCTTTTAAGTTAAGCCCAGCAATTGTACTCTTCTCACTTGGGTCATGAACAATATCAGGTCCACCATGATTGATTTGAGTTATGGATGTGAAGAAGAGCTCGTTACTTTCAGTCCTACTTCCGTGTAATGTGTGAGTACAAAGTACAAGTCCGTAGCGGAGGTGGTTTTCTCGCCTCTTCTCTTTTGATTTCAACTCGTATGCTTGTTATGAGTAGCAAGTGAGGAGTAATATAGAGTGAGGTATATGTGAGATGTTGTAAACACATAGAACACCGCCGCCAAACAAAACTATGTTACATACCTGCCTCCTGGATTTTGTCATGTGTAAAGCGGAAAGTTGCACCATCATTCATATTGTCCATGAATCCCTTCTGAGATACCTCCTTGAGTATATCTACCAAGTCAACATTCAAATCTTTGGATAGAATGTCAAGCACCTCCTTTTGGATACTAGACCCAAGGCATGACGCTACACCCAAGCCAAGCTGAAGACTGGTAGATAGACCTTTCATCTCCTTAGTGAGCAGGGCAATAACAGACGAAGAGATGGGCTCCTGTTCGATCTTATCCATATCCCAAGCCCATCTAGAGAGGCTCAAATCAACGTATATGTATCCTCGTCTATCCAAGGACCCAAGTAGCTGCCTTAGAAACAAGGGATTGCCCCTCGTTTTATGATGTAACACAGTTGATAGTGGTAATGTGATGCGTGGGCTCAAGTGCAGTGTCTCCGAGACAAGGGTATTTACACTCTCGACACTCATATTCCCCAACTTTATACTTTCCATTGATATCATTGATATTGAGCTCAACCAGGATCTGAACGGACCAGTTAAACTATCCTCATCGTCTCGATGACAAAAGATGAAGAATACAGATGAGCCGCCCTTGGCACTGTGTATCAGATATCCAACCAAGTGAAGTGATGCATGATCCGCAAACTGCAAGTCGTCTATGAACAGTGATATAGGTCGCTTGGAATGGGAGGCCATGACCCTCAATAGCTCACCGAATAGATACCTCATACTAACTGCAGCGTCTACACAAGTACTGGAAGATTCTAATTGGTGACTAGACGAAGGCATAAGCTTGATGAGGCTGGGTACAACTCCGGCAAGAAGACTTGCTTGATTACCAAGACGATTCTCGAGTTCCTTTTCAACCAATTCCAAATCATGAGGAGATGTTCCTTCCACAAATAACTCACATAATGTGTTAAACATATCCCCAATCGTTGCCAATGGCTTGGAATACATTTCATTCTGTTCAAACTTTGCCGAACAGAAATGACCATTCGATTGATTCGTCAATCTCTTGGTATGTAATGCAAGCATTGATTTACCCGCCCCGGCTCCTCCAGAGATGATGACACCTTTAAACGCCTTCTCGTTGATATACTGTTGATATAACTTGTTCAGCTTATCTTCCTCATCTTGTCTTCCGTAGAGCTTATTACATATCTCTAATATGGGGAGGCCCCAGGTGCTTACTTGAAGATTGTCAAGGAAACGAGCTGAATCGTTCATCATGAGTAATAGATCTTGTCGAAGGTCTACAAAGGAAGAGTATGCCTCATCCCCACAATAATCACCCTTGCTACAATCGAGGAGGTTCTTGACGAGGGTACATATAGATCGAGGAAGTCCTTTGTCCTCTAACTTGGCAATACAGGTGGATACCTTATCCCCAGTTTGGGATGGATGGTGGGATCTCTTCTTCTGTGGCTGTATATCATTCTCAGATGTAGTAGTAATAGGAGGCCGATGAATAACCGGCATATCATTCAGATTAATACCCCGTACGGAAGCAGATGTAAACGGTGGTATATCCTCTACCAATGGTTCTTCCGTGGAGAATAGCTCATATAGAATTAACCCAACAGCAAACAATCGAGACTGCATAGACCCACCGTCAGCGGCAAAGCTGATGCAATTATCCCCACTATTCAACAGTACAGAGTCTATCGTTTCTCCTTCCTCTTTAGTTCTCTTTAAATAAATCAATACATTCTCTGCATTAATACTTGTAAGGTTTGTAATATTCATCTCTTGTAACTGAATAAAGAAATCTGTTAACTTAGCTGCAACCGGTAATGCTGCTTTAATATATCCCTCATCTAATTGTTCATTTGGTAAATATCCTGTAGTATAATTGGATTTTGTATTATCAATCCATGTTCGTAATGTTTTTTCAATTGTATGCTGTTGCTCATCTGATTGATTTACTGCGGTATCCTCTTGTTCTTTCAATGCAGATGTTTGTGCAATTAGTTTATTTATATACTCCCAATCATCTTTCTTGCTATTAACATTATTAATTGGTGGTTGTATATCATCAGTATTGTCGTTCTCATTATCACCTACTGTGCTTATTGAACCTATATCTTCTAATAGATCTTGGGAATTATTATTATCAGATTTGGTATTATCTAGCGCCTGCCGCTGATGCTGTTCTTGATCATCATGTGCTTCTAAATCTATCAGACCTTCACCACCATCTAAAATCTCATCAAATAGTACATCAATACTGCCACCACCGCCATCGTTATCTAATACTAAATCAGAACCATCAAATAAATCATTCAACATGTTGAATTGATTATCTCCTCCACTTTTCAATACTTGATCTAGTATGTCTGAATCTAGATCGTTGTCGTCGAAATCGTCATTCGATATTAGACTACTACTACGATGTTGTTGAGATGCTGCTGGTTTTGTATTTATATCGTTTGTATTGCAATTCATATCGAAAGGCAGAGAGGATTGAATTTTGTGTGTTAGGTATGTCGATTACTTTTGCAAATATTTTATACTTCTTCTTTGCAACAATGGCCGCCTATCGTTGAGAAAGATTCAGGGAGTGGTCGGTATATATAGCTGCCTATATCAGCATATACCTAGCATAAGCGCGATAGTAACAACAGAAAAATACCATACTCACTAGGTATGTCTCAATAATAGATACCGTGTCTCAAAAGGAATATTGATCTTTAATACTTCGTAAGAAGTTTATTCTTTCCATAAGCGGGAACTCTAAACCGCCACGACAAAACTTTATCCTCTCTTCCAAAAAGATAACTCTGTAATGGCAGGAAATTGCACCTATTTGAAAACATCTATGACATCAGCAATAAAACGCTTCGTATATTCACAGTACAATCACTTGATCAGTTTTTAAAGCTCTTTCGAATGATAGTACTTTTGTAACTGTGCGTCCACTCGCGGTATGATATTTAGTAGGATACACCTAGTGGTGTCCCCTTTTAGCAAAATGATGAGTGTATACTTATCGACTTTATATACTATTACTATATGAATGATGCCAGCACACCGTTACACAAATGACATCATATCGACAAGATTCTAGTGTTCAAAAGAAGTGGCAAGTTCTCTTCCTCTTTATAAGTATAGTAATCATTGCCAACTTGTACACATTATTCCAATGCAACAAATAACAAAACAAACACATCATTCGTTCCTTGATTATCGAGTTTGGACGACTACCTCTAGAATTGGATAGAATGAATGATACATTAGGTTGGGGTGATGTATTTAATGTTTGGCATTGGAACACTAGTAAGAAGGAGAATATGTAGTGATAATGGTTAAGATAGTCGTGTATTGGGGATTATGATTAAGATTAGAGTGGTATCGATTCGATATTATACATTAGTATTATACTATGTCAGCGTCAAAGAGCAGAATACAATCAACAGCAATACAGTTTCACCTCCAATTTAAGATTCGTCTACTCCATCTCCAATACCACCGCGACGTCATTCTGAGTTATATTGGTACTATGACATTGACCATTCATAATAATATCTTCAATAGTACAGCTATTTCCAATGGGATCACTTTCACAGACATACCCATCATTGAAATCAACATATCCATGTTTAAAGTATCGAAGGATATTTGCATAGCAACCAACATCAGCCGATAATGATTCACGTACAGACGAGAGGCCGTGGTTGACAGATCGTGAGGTTAATAAAGATGCCGATTGGAAGTTTTGCCTCATTTTCTGTAGTCAACTCTAATCACTAACTTTGGTACTCATTTGATGCAGCGCTCTTCGAGCGAGTAGATATCCTTCTTCATCAATTTATACATACATAAAGTTGTGCTAAGGTTTATTAAAATTGCTGCCTTCTTCTGAGGTTTCAATCTAATCTTTATCCGGCCTCAGCATAAGGATACCACATAACATCAAATCTACCAATCAACAATAGGTATAAAATGATTATGAACATATTTGCAAGAAGAAGCAGCTCATATTGCAATAGTAGAAGTATGAGATTGACAGTGAATACACTATATAATACCGTTCAACCTGCTTCATCAACAACGATACTACCAATGATGAGATGGATGGGAGGAGGGCCAAGAAATGTAGAACATAGAGAACAAATGACAGCTAATCGAAGAGGAAACAAATTACTACGCAAATATGGAATAAGAGAAGATAGTATAAACAATCACCAAAAAGCAAAACTTATTAAGGAAGAACAAGAGTTTCGTTACAAGGCAATGGCCATTAATAAACGTCGACGTGCACAAATGCTACCATCAATTCCACTGAAACAATTAATGCTCAAACTTGGAATAGGAGGAGATTGTATAAATGATAAACAAAGAGCCAAACTAATCGAAGAACATGAGTATCGTAAACAGACAATACAAATTAATAAACTTCGACGTAAGCAAAAGTTACCATTGCTTCCATTGACACAAGCTAAAACAAAAAAGACCAAGCAAATAACAAGTAAACCATCCAGCTTTCATCCACTACCAAACGATATTGTACCATATATACCCAACATTGAACAATACATGAATGAAGAATGGTTACCTAAATTTCAACAGGGTGCCATGTTAAAACGACTACGAAATGATATAGCATTTCGTATGAAAAAGTATAATGGACCATCGTATAAACAAAAGTTGGATAGGAAGATTATTGAAAGTATAGCATGGGAGATTGTTGCTAGAAAGAATTGTAAAGTTGAGTTATGGATGAATAGTAGGGGTATACTTGTATTGAAACCTCCACAAAAGGAGGTAGATATGGTGGCTAATGATAATAGTGATGCCGTCGATATAGAAGAAGAAGATTTTGGAATTGTGTCATCCTCTGAGAATATCGCCATACCTCATAAGCTGCCCGCATTCCTTTAGTCCCGGACTACCATCTTGTTGTGGTGATCTTACTTATGGCGAATTAAACTAGCTAATCATCTACCATTAATATAGACAGGGTGCTAGATAGATACGTGGTTCTCTTTTTCATCTATCTGATATAAAATTACGCTATATTGATTCCTCTAGCATCGATCAAAGTCTCCTCATGGCACGAGCCTTGCAACGTCGAATCTCTTCTAATTGTGCCGACTCCGCTTGATTCCCCAATAGAGCGCTACGCGCTTCTTCCATGGCAGTGTACCCTGCTATCTCTTGCCTTGTCATGGGCTCAACATATAACATCGGGAACTCCTTGATGAAATCGAACGTCGCTGACAGTCTCAACCTGCTAATCTTCTGGTCATAGGTTGTAACACGCCTTGTAGCATTTGTAAACCATTCAATAATAATCGGCAAGACTTTAAACTCCCACTCGAAGAAGGGTTCCATATCAAAATGTGAATGATGCTGTAAAATCTTGGACATTGCAACTTGCTGTTTGTCTTCTCTTTCGTTCAATACAAGATACTTATTGACACGAGCATCATTTGTTGGGTGAATCTCCTTTAGTGTGTGGTTCGACATATATGTATTGTTCACGGAGGAGGTGTCACAAAGAAGTTTTGAGAAGTGTGCCCATCCCTCGACAGTAATACTATTCCTTCTTATCTCTAAAGTTTCGAGAGTAGAATTGTTGGCCAATGCATTTGCAAATACTAGTGCCCCTTCATTTCCAATGTTATTGTAATCGACGTCAAGGCTTTTCAAATTGCAGCAGGGCATTTCCAATAGAGTTGCTACCGCCTTCCAGCCCGTAATTGTAATGTCTTCATTACACAAAAGGTTTAGGTATTGTAAATGATTGTTTTTCAACAGTGCCTGTACTAAAAGCTCCACCCCTTCATCATTAATGCTATTGCGATCAAGATTGAGTTTTTGTAGTTCAGAAGTGGTACATCGAAAGAGAGTTGCTAATGCCGTACATTCATTTCTGCCCATGTTCATATTGGATAAACAAAGCTCCGTAAGTTGTGGGTGCATACTAAGAGCCGTAATGATAGGAACTAAATGACCATCTTCAATTGTATTACTTTGAAAACTAATACTCTTCAATGATTTGTTGCAATCCCCAAGAGCTAATGAAAACTGACGTATGCCCTCTGCCACAACTCGACAATCAGTTACATTGATTTCAGTTAGATTGTTATTCTTCATAAGTTGATCCACCATCCTCAACATTTCTTGCCCTGCAAAAGCAAAGCATTCGAAATTTAACTGATAAATCGATTTGTTGTTTGCCAACCCTCTAAGGAATACGTCTCTTATGGAGTTATCAAAATGAGTAAGATCACTACTTATATACAACTCTTTCATTGTCGTGCTGCTACCAAGAAAACACCCTAACCATGCCAACTCAGTAGAAGTATAAGGATAATAATCTAATTCATCAATAACTTGATCCTTACTGCATATCCATAATTTATCAAAGCTTTCATCATTATCCCTGAGCCGCTGCAATATAATTTGTTTCCGTCTATCTGATGTGATTTTCTCGATTTGTATTGTATCTGCCAACGCGGCATACTTATTATATTCGTCCATTATTATATCTGAATTAACGATAAAAGTATAAGGAGATTACATATTAGATAATCACGTACGTCCATACCAATGTACAATCAAGAGAGAACATAAGCCGCGGCAAGAAGGTCGGTGCACATGATGTGCACAAAATTTTGCAATCCTCAAAATGATACCCTTCCACTGCTCTCAACCCATAAGCCATCCACTATATCGAACAGTAGATCACCCCTAGTCTATTAATATATAAAACGGCATACCCGCTAATCTCCGCTAATTAACTATAGTCAATTATCCAGGTATAGCAAACATAAAAGTAATAAGTGCATAAGTGTGCACAAAATTTTGTAATTTGCAACAAAGACTAATAAGTAAACTGTTTAACGATACTAACCACCACAATAAACAAACAAACAAATACTACATACCTTCTCCTCAGCATATCCTCCTCTCAGGAGAAGCAACACAATCAGCTTTCTTCTGCGAGATTAGTCGTTCGCTCGCTAAATAATGTTTAATCCCTTTTATGAGAATCTGAATCTCTGAATTATTGCAACTAAGAAATGACGTAGGCTAATGATAGCGGTGCAGTTATTATTATACCTATCTCATTTGCAGAGAGTAGCCGTCACAGTATATACCTAATACAATACACAATGGTAAAGTTTGGAAGGCACGTAGACTTCTTCGTAGCAAACGAATTAGATTCCTCACGTAAATTATATGTCGTACCCTACAAAGATGTACAACATAAGACATGTATAGAATTACCCAAGCAACAGGTACCTCCACCACCACCGCCTGCTACACCAGTTATTATACCAAGTAGTAGTAGAAATGGCAGTCGGGCACAAACTCCTGAACCGAGACCAAAGAATGTAGTTCAACCAAGTCCAAATGTGAAGAGTAAAAGTGCAGCAAGTGGTCTATCAGCCTTATTCGATAAACCACAACAACAACAACAATCATTAATACCCCCAACAACTACTATAGATGCTGATCTATTAATACCACCCACTGTATCAGCTGAACTTAATCCACCGCCACAACAACCAGCAGCAGCTCCACCAGCAGTGCCAGATCTATATTCAAAAGATCTAACAAATTCACCAAGAATTATTAAACCAGCGGGTGTATCAGCATATGACTTAACACCCGATGTTGTTGCTGATTTAAAACAACAATCTAGTAGTAAAGATAGTCCAAAGAGTAGAAGTGTGCTAAAGGGGAATGCAGTGACATTAACTGCTGGTACTGGTGCTGAATTGGCTGCTGCTGTGTAAGTTTCTTTTCTATATGTGCATATCTTATATAAGTTATAAAAGCTATGTTTTGAAAACTATAACGCTCACATCTTATGCTTATAAACTTTGCAAATTGCAACTTATATTATTATACATAACAGGAAACGGATACAAATTTCACAACAGGTAGTGAAGAATCCAACAATTATGATACCGGAAAGTTATGGCTATGATGATAATCCATGTAACAATAATAATAACACTGCTAAAACTCCTAATACTGATAACACTACTGAAACAACTGATGAGGAGGAGTTGGAGAATGCTGTTGGAGAAAATAAAGACACAGTCAAACTATCCAATAAACAAGCTGCCGAACTAAGTTCTCAACTATCCAATAAACAAGCCGCTACCGAACTTAGTAATCAACTATTATCATCCAAATTAAGTGAAGAAGAGAAACAACATCAGGCACATTTCTTTGCACAACGATTTACCACCGAGTGGCGTATATGTTTAAAAAAAGCGTCTGTGGATTTTGATAGGGCTATGCAATTGTTTTGGAGTGAAGTACGTCTTTTGTGTTGTATTGTGTGATATGTTCAGTTGTTTGTGTTGAATTTGTGATATGGAAATAGTTTGGACGCCTGTGAACACATCTTATGCATCAAAACTCAAATCTTATGCCGCATCTTCTCCTTCCCTCTTCTCTCACCATCTTCTATCCAGGTCTTTGAGGGAGTTTCAAACTACAACAACAGTCAAAACAACAATAATGATGACTCTGATGATGATGAATCAAAAGTAGATCAACAACCACTCCATAACTTTGAAGAATCCATCCGTGGTGCATTACCTGACGCGGCATTACAAATGTACGTCCAGGCAGTACCACCCTCACGTGCACAAACTACCTTCTCATTCCTAAAGGAT
>Ga0214480_100470_pt1 | contig 20480 bp, 19 predicted proteins | sample M1_20Mar14CPVII9_3_FD_165042 | JGI IMG/M metagenome (GOLD analysis project Ga0214480, IMG submission 165042) | Marine eukaryotic communities from Monterey Bay, California, United States - M1_20Mar14CPVII9sort6BwellE17 | ecosystem: Environmental > Aquatic > Marine > Unclassified | place: USA... | reverse complement strand
AGTACGCTTCTCCGAGATGAGCACAATGGTTGCAATACCACACTCAGGACGATCATGGTATAGTAACGCTGAGAATAGTTTGTTCAGGGAGCTATTCGCTCGTTCAGTAGATGATCTGAGAATTAGAGTTTCACGAGGAGAAGTCGGCTGTGAGATAGTAGGCCTTGAGAAGCATTTGACAAGAGATGTGAGTTATCATCAACATCTGTTGATTAGAATTCTCATTGTGTATAATCATCATATGTCGCAATAGAACTAATAAATGATATGCTCATATTCACTTTTCTATTATCAAACACAGCTATCCAAAGAGTATCATGAAAGAAGGCTGATAAGAACAAAGGCAGTTATCAAGAAGCAGCAACGATATGGAAGAGGAGGGAATAGAAGATGGAAGAAGAAGGATGATGATGTCAGTATAAGCAAGTTCTTCAATCAAAGGGACATTCTTGATAGAGCATACCTCTCACAACTTGCCCATGACCAATCAAAATGGGCTATGAATAATGCAAGAATATCGGCCTTACTGCTCGAGAGAGATTTGAATCAATGTACATAAGATATGAGAAAGAAGTTACTTGTCGTTAATCGAGATCTGTATAGTATGAAAGAGTCTATATGTTTTAAGTTTGTCTTGAGCCGTATCGTTTAGAACGAGACTGGTATATTATGCATTGTTACAGTTGTTGCTATAGGTATAAAGTTATAATCATATGTAAATACCCTAGTACTTAAAGTTATTCATTATCTATCTCTTCTCTATTCCAAACTGTACAATATACAATGTTTCTAACATCAATTGGAGACCCAAGCTTCATGGCCACATACGCCATGCACACAAAGGCAAGTTATTATTTGGTTCCTCGAGCTTGATACCTTCTCGTCCATTGTCCAATCCATTACTAGCCTTGGCAACACCAAACGAAGTGACGCCTCCTACTAACGCCCCAGAAGTAGCGGCTGCTGCTGTCAGACTTGTTCCCAATCCAACAGCACCAATAGATTGAAGAGTTGCAACGGTTCCACCAGCCGCAACGCCTCCTCCCAATGCTATCGCTTCCACAGACATCATTCCTGCAGCCGTTGAACCTGCCACGATACCACCTGCTCCAAAACCCATACCTCCGATTACACCCATGGCAGCAAAAGGCATTGCCACTGATAGCCCGATTGTTGTAGCTCCAATGCCTACATATGAACAAATCTGTTTACCACTAATTGTATTTGGCATGATAGGTTCAATAATCCAAGTCTTCCAGCCTCCGTTAGCGCTAACAGTGCAGGGATCATTATTGTTATTCAATGATAATCTGTGACCATGTTCAGCCGACTGGATGAAGACTCCACCACAATATGCAGACGAGCCAATAGACCAATGGTGTGGCGATTCACTAACGACTAGCTTACCATCCTCTGACGTGCTGAGATACTTCTCATGCTCTACTGAACGGATAGTAAAGTTACCAGCTGTACTATTTGTTGGTTCTACAATCCACTTCTCCCATGACTTACGATTCTTATGAGAAACAAGTGTAAGTTCTTTTGTGCATGACAATCTTGTATCATCAGTTGTGGCAGAGGTAAGGAAGAATTGATTACGATGAGCCGGCTGGAGATGCCATGAAGTGTCTTCATCCTTATCCATAGTATAAAGATCCTGCCCACTAAATGCAAGGGATTGCCATGCTCAACTGATTGAATTCTTACACCATGATTAGGGTGAAGAGATACCCTCCACTTCTCCCAACTCCCTTCCTTGTTCTCGGTCGTGTATACTCTTCCATCTCCGTCGGAACATAATACCTTTTGATTATGCGTCCATGACGTTATGATAAAGTCCCCGCTATCATCTTTAATGAATCTCCAAAGCTCCCATCCTTTCCATTTACCATCCATCCAAATGTGACCAAAGATGTTACAGCTCAAACGACGATCATAGTTTGGGTGGGAGATGAAACAAAGTTCATGTCCAGATGTCGCCTCAATACTAGGGAGGCAAAACGAAAACTGCATTGTATTGGTGGATGATAGTGATCTGATTATATGACGTTGATGCTCTTATTATGAGGATCTAAGGTGTGTCAGTTGAGACGTGCAAGAATCGTGTGAAAATTTCAGTCATGTTGGTTCAAGTACATTTTCTTTAAGACAAGATAGAGATGTTGTTTGTTTGGTTTTAACGCTTGTAATCATTTTACACAAGTTACACACCTGTTCTCTATTCATTATAAAGTGTAATTCAACCATTATTATACACAATTCATTACTTCTTTCTCCAGAGATGTACTATCGCGGCACCATTTGCAATTAACAACAGCGCTATAACACAGTATAGGAAAATCTTGTTCTTCAATGCCCGATATGCCCTGATAATCCAAAGAGATTAAAGTTGTCAAAACGTTGAAGTTAGTGAAAAGAACAACAGACACAAAGCAATCATAAGATGTACTTGCACATACATCCCCAGCCACACACACAAAAGATTTAATGACACTTACATTTGTTTCATAATAGCTCTAGCCTGTTCAGTATTTTCAATCGATTGCAATATCAATCCACCACTCCGTTCAATCTGTTCACGTTGTCGTCCCATAGTTTCCAACGTCGATGCACCAATCTGTTCTGACTCGGCACATAACATTTGTGTTTGTAATAATAACTCTTGAGAATCATTTATCATTTGTTCTGATGCTGTTAATGGTGTTGTTAAATCATTATTACCGAAACCATCTTCTATATCTGATATGACTGAATTATCTCCTCCTCCCATCATTGATGGTGGAGCATAGTTATTTGTTCTTCTTGCATTATTACCAAATAGATAATTCTCATCACTAGTTGTACTAACTGGTGTATATTGCTGTTGTTGCTGTCCACCTCCATTGCGTTTAAACACTGATGATAAACTACTTTTACTACTACTCTTTCTACTTTTAATTTCATCTTCTAATGGTCCGATATCACGATCTAACTTACGCTTAGCCTCGGTTGCTTTGAAGGGATCACCCTCAATTTCGGCAAGGCCCTGCATTGCGTGTATACATTGTTTTGCATTTGTTAGTGCTTCTTCACATGATTGTATATTATTACTACTTTGTTGTAATGTTGTTGATTGAGCTAGGAAAGATCGTATCTTTGATAAATGGGTATTGTAATCCTATATTGTATTAATGTTTTAGAAAGTAGATAATATGCAAGATCACGAGATGAGATAAATTAAACAGAGTAGTGAATGTCAGATACAGGTAAAACTGAACATATGATATGCATCATGTATCTGCACTTTTTGCAAACAAGTCTATATAATATAAAGATGATACATTAACCGCAGTCTTGCCTCATATAAATTCGATATCAAACATACAGAACTTTGACTTTGTTTGTTGCAAAAAAGAAACAATATCGGCCCGCCCCAGATACTTCCCTTACAGTGATTAGGATAAGAAAAAAAACTCACCTGCTCAAAGTCAGAATATGATTGAGACGATGCCATTGTGCTTATATTTATCTATTTACTTTGGCCGCTGTTCTATTAGAGAGATGCTGATTAAGCTATCTATTGCTTTAATTGCTTGCTTGTGGGCACATTTACAACAACTTTTTCGCTACGGGCTATTTTCACCTGGAACTTCTTAGAAGCCTTTTCTACTGACCTGGGTACCACTCACTTTTTTCCCAAGGGGATAAGGGGGATTTCAGACTTAGCGAAATAAAAAAGAGGCAACTTGAAAAGCCGCTGCTACGGGCTATTTTCACCTCAATCGTCAGACCTGCTACGGGTCATTTTCACTTCTGCTACGGGCTGCTTTCTCTTTGTAAAAAAAGTCATGATCTGCTACGGGTTGTTTTTGCCCGACTGCTACGGGCTGATTTGATTTTTCAATTTGTAAGGGTATGAAAACAACCCGTAGCAGAAGTGAAAATGACCCGTAGCAGGTCCAGCGAAAAAAGTGAAAATAGCCCGTAGCAAATCCAAAAAGGTGAATACAGCCCGTAGCAGAAGTGAAAATGACCCGTAGCAGGTCCAGCGAAAAAAGTGAAAATAGCCCGTAGCAAAACCGAAAAGGTGAATACAGCCCGTAGCAGATAATATATGATTTTTATTTTCACTAAGTCTAAATCCCCCCACTTTGTGAGTGTATAAAATCCTCAATTTTGTGATTGCTTATACTATTGCTGATGTTTCTTGTAGGGTTTAGTGTTATGTTTTCATATAACCACTTTTTATGATCTAGATTTAACATCTGGTAGAGGTAGAGTGGCTCAAAGTAGGTTGTTTGCAGTTTATTTTGCCAGCCTTAGTGAAATAAAAGTGAAACAAAAGAACAAAGTGGCACCCAGGTCAGTATGAAAGGCTTCTAAGAAGTTCCAGGTGACAATAGCCCGTAGCAAAAAAGTTGTTGTAAATGTGCCCACATCTGAGAATTTGGATAAATTATTACCCCTCGGTATGTAAAGATACCGGTACATCGAAAGTATCCCCGGGGATTAGTTCAGATTCATAATTCCAAGATTGATGCAATGACGATGACGAATGCTAGTTCAAATTAAAGTAGCGAGCTATCAATATGAGCAATCCACGCAAGCGTACTATAAGTCAAGCCAGTGATGGCGTCGGTGATAGCCTACCCCATCAGGTTAGCTATCTAGACGGTAGCAATGGCGGTTTGAGAAAACGTCGTGTAGACAACAACAACAATTCGGAGAGGGAAGAAGAAGAACATAATGTGAACACGTCTGATACCTCTAATGGTATTGCAAATCAACAACAGTCAGTAGTTCCACTATCAATGCAAATGATGAGACCATTCTGGGAATTCTCACAATGCACCGACCTAAATTGTGTTGATCCACGATATCACAATCATAATAGTTTTAATTTCAATGAAGACTTCTTCATGGGCAATGTTAGAAGAGATATGAAAAGATGCGATAATAATAGCAGTAGTACATTGCAAAGAGGTGTTAGGAATATATCAATGGCTTCTGATATGAATACTGCAGTTTCAATGGTTGAAAGTGCCATTGCTCAGAAGAGCAAAGCATCAACAGAAGCAGAAGATAATGGGGCAATGGTATCATTCAAACGAGCTACAACAAGTAATACCAAACAATCTTCCTACTTGAACAACTCACCCGCTGGTTCGTCATTCTCTGAAGCTACTACAACAAGTCGTAATGAGTTACCCCCTGTACCGTCCATGTCAACTAACAACAATTCCAACACCCTTGCCAACATCAACAATGCTGTATCAATTGAACAAATCTTAAATGAATACACAGCAGCATGTACAATCTTCGGAATAAAAAATCGTATAAATCCAGGAGTACTCACGACACTACGTTTCTCACTACCAACATTACGTGTCTCGGGTAACTTCTTTGATGCAGACATGTTAGCTCTCACCGAAATACTTATTAAACATTGCAATGGTTCATTAAAGTATATTAAACGATTAGACTTTACCTTGGCATCCAAGGAGGGTAAAGATCGTGGTGCAGGTGGTGTCAATTCCGGTGGTGGGAGTGGTAAGAAGGGGATACGAAGCCACGGCGCATATGCTTTGTCCAAGGTGTTATCCATAAGTCAATATATCGAAGAGGTTTATTTAAATGGCAATAGAATTGGACCCTATGGTTCGTCTGCAATCTTTCAAGCGGTATCGAACAATTCAACTCTTAAGAAATTATTAATGAGAGGATGTAGGATTGGTGAAAAGGGAGCGTTGGTATTTGCCAAGGAAGTTTGTGGTGAGACAAGTATTAGTGGATTGATAGAAGTTGACTTGAGCGCATGTAGAATTGGATTTGTTGGTTGTTATGCAATTGAGGATGCATTAAAAGATCGATTGAAAAGTAGGAATGCAAGTCCATATCAATGGGGGGATACTTCTAATGATGATAAGAATGTATTGGCAAAGAAGGATATGATGATTGATTTGGAAGGAAATCTGATATTTCAAGAGGTGACTTATTATATTTGTTATGTCTGTCTGGATTGTATTCTTGCAAACTCAACTCATCTTCTCTGATGTGTTTCTATAATATTTGCTCACAGGTTATGAACTGTGTTACACATGGCCTTGGTATCCTGTTCGGTATCATTGGAACCTATGCTCTAACCAAGCAAGTACAGCACTTACCTCTTCACTATAGAGTCAGTTGTGCCATCTACTCTGCGTCGGTTATAGTTCTATACACAAGCTCAACACTGTATCACAGTTTCTTTGCATTGAAAACGACCAAGTTTATATTCAAGGTATTTGATCGGTGTGCAATTTATCTGCTAATTGCTGGAAGTTACACTCCATTCCTTATGATTGCTCTACACCACGAGCCAAAATGGTCACTTCATCTCCTGCTGTTCATTTGGACTTGTGCCATCAGTGGTATCCTCGTCGAAGCTTTCTTTCAGACATGGAAGCATAAGAGCAAATTTTCGTTGTCAATGTATTTAGGAATGGGGTGGAGTTGCTTAACCTGCATGTCTGACATGATTGAAGTGTTGCCAAATAGTGCACTAGCGTTGATTGTTGCCGGTGGTTTGGCTTATACAGGAGGAGTGCCATTCTTTGTTCGAAACAATAATTTGGATCATTCACTGTGGCATCTTTTTGTCCTCGCTGGCTCAATCTTTCATTGGTTGGCTGTATATTGGTATGTGGCAATTCCGAAGGACGTTGGTAGTTCTGGATATACCGCAGGTGTTTGGCAGAACAATTGTACATAATGTAAAGGTAGATCAACTATGTAAAAAGCTTATCAATTATCTCAATTATCTTCTGCGGTATTATCAAAGCCCGTATTCTCCTCAACACTACTAGCAAAGGCAGTCCTACCTGTTGCCTCAATCAAAGATTGCTCATACAGCAAACGCTCTAGCTTCTCAACAGACTTACTAACCATGCCCACCTTCTTACTAATGTTCTTCGGCAACTTCCCCAACATCTTGAGAGTCATATAAATAGATTTGTTCGCTTCAAGGCACATCTTCACGCTCTCTTTATCCCTTGCTGTACCTCTAGCAACAGCAAAGCGACCAATTTCTCCGGTCAGGTCACACAAGCCTCCTAAATAATCTTCGGTTGATATCTGATTTAGCTTGAAGTCATCAGGGAGAAGAATCTTTCCCACAGCCTTATCCATCGTATTGCCTCCATTTCCCTCATCATCTCCATGCAACCAAGAGTAGAACAACTTCCCTTCCACATACTCTTCTAGTACTCCTGAGAAACTGCCATGCCTAAGAGTAGGCTCCTTTTCCAAAATTGGTATTAGATCATTCTTAATACACTTCTCACAATCATTCAACAGCTTCGACGCTTTCTTTGCATCTCCTCGATGCATTGCAAAGATTGATTGTTTAGCTGCCTTCTGACCATCACGACATTGCTTGATTAGACTCTCCCTTAGTTTGTCTCTGTAATCTAATCTTTCACGTAAAGAAGCAATCTCTTTTGATGGTAGAACGTCGTCGTCAACCTCATCAACTTTCATCTTCTTTGCCACAGGTTCACCTTCTTCCTTTTCTCCAACCAAACTCCTATGTCCTCCTACTGCACCCGCAACTGACAATTCATATAACACAGTCTCAAGAGTCTTTAATGCATACTTTGTACTGTCATACTTACGACGCAATGGACCATTTCGAAAATCGAATTGTAATAACTCCTCCAATATCAAAGATACAACATCCCTTGCTTTTTTGATAAAGGGTACTGCTGTGGCATCGTCTACTGCATTGGACGCTCGTGTAACTCCATACTTTGATAGATCATGACATAATCCGATACAGGCACCACCAAGATATTCCTCGTCTGTTAGGATATTTCTGTGATGATCTTCCTCAGTTGTAAAGCAAGGTGCATTTGGAGATAATAGCTTTTCTTCAGCTAGAAAATGATGGAAAGCTTTGTACTGAATGAATGATCGATGGGAGATGAAGAATAGAAGCACATTGAAGATTAAATACATATATTCACATATGCTCATATCATATGCACATATCATAATATTATGCTCATATCATATGTTCATATGTATGATCACATCACATGTTCACAAATTATAAGTTCAACTCACCCGAGCATAATCTTCCATCTTGTTACTAAGACCTCCAAGTCGAGGAGCTCTCTCGTGTACTTTGGCCACTCTGGCAGCACCATTGTCATGCACAATATTGTTGTACATATCAGTACATGAGACTGTATCTTTGATAAGTTTATCAAGCACCTCATCGGCAGTTGATTGGGATTCCAAATCACCACTATCATATGCAAAGTTACTCCGTACTAATGCCGAATTAATATCCCCCGCTCTTTCACTAGCCTTACGGTACCGATCAGCCTCGAGTTTAATCTGCGCCTCAAGTTGAGTGGTGAGTTGTTGCCAAAGTTGTTGTTGATGAGTGCTCATATTTCTTTGTGTATTCGTCGTCGTCGTCGTCGTCGGGAGGAGAAATGCTGATCGTTTAATAGCTGTAGTTGATATGAATGACCCGCAAAGTCTACCAATAGCGTAGCGCATAGAGATATAACTATAATATCAAAGTTTATGTCAATTTTGATGGTGTCGAAAAAGATATGAAGGATACCGGATGATAGTTGCCAAGTAAGTGATGGCGGTACGAACTACTCGATCGCGATTATTATTTGCAAATTGCAAATAGCTATAATACTATGAATTGGATTACCTGCTTCTTTATAATATCATTATCTTTATCGGTAGTTAATGGATTTGTTCCTCGGCGGCTTAAATCAATATCACAAACTGATAACATCATTGGAAGAAGACAACAACACTCTAGATCGATACTGTATGCAACACCCGAGGGTCTATGTTGGTTTGTCAAAACTGAGCAATTTAGTAAACCATTTCCAGAAGTGAAACCTCATTTAGAAGCACATAGAGAATGGGTAAGAAAATTAAGAGAGAGCAATCCACAAACTATCGTAAGTGGATATAGAGTAGATGAGAATGATAGACCGGGAGGTGGAGGATTGATGATATTTGCAGCTAAAGATTATGAATCTGCCGAGAAGCTGGTTAGAAATGACCCATTAGTAGCAAATGAATGTGTAGATTGGCAACTAAACAAATGGATAGCTGAGACTGGGGATATAAGTATAGAGTAGAGAAGAACCGCATATATCTGCAATGACCATGCTGTGACTATGGGTTATGCCTGGTTATGTATCTATTGGATATGGAGTGGATATGAAACTTATGGACAACAAACAAAGGAACAAAAGTGTGGTGTATGAGTTAACAAGGATTATATATATTCATTCTATCTTTACTCCGAACTCTCTACAAAGGCACGGAAGACTAAAGCTCCTTCCTTCTGTATCACTTTCAGATGCTTAACCAATTCATCATCATTATCTAATGTAGGAATATCTTTTATCTTGCTGTCAATAATATACCACGATGAATCGTTTGTATCTTCTTTCCCCTTATTGGTATCAGCATCATTCTTCCTGGCAGGCGTACTTTTATATTGTATACCTGTAATTGCACAATGTTGACCGACACCACAAAAGTTCTTTACAACTGGGATGTGACTCCCTATCCGACTTAATACTGACAATGCACTTCTTTGATTCTCTTCCTTTTCATATATAATGAACCCAATTAAATGTTTGTTGCATGCTTTTGATATTGTGGTATAGTTATTAACATTATCACTTTTGGTATCCTTCTCATTTCTACCATATATTGTTCTAATTTCATGGTCATCGGATACACGATAAAACTCCATCTCAACTCCTCTATGCTTTAATGCTTCTTGTATCACATCTAATGAATAATTGCCAAAGTAAGGCGACCCATATGGACTCCGAATTTGTTGCATCAAGGATAAGTTGTTGAGCTTTGTTGCCTGGGATTGTCTACTAGATGTAGCCAATCCAAGAGTAGACTCATCTCCTGACATTAACATTTGCTCTCGTAGTGTTAACTCTTTTGCAATGTCGTCAAACTCTTCTTTTGTTACAACTTTCCATATAATATTTTGTTCTGAATTTGTTGTTGTATCATCTAAGTTTACACTTTCTTCATTTGATATATCAACTGGCCGAGGCTTTATACCACCTCCACTACTTTGTTTGTACCGACGTATTATTCTACCATGACAAGACCACTCATGTATTACTTGGTTTGGTTGTTTGCAACTATCCGACAGTGTATCATCCAATTCAATGCAAGAGGTTGACTCACTTATTTCACAGGAGTCATAACCTAAATCGGCAGGGAGTTGCAATAGATTATTCACTGTATGAATGGCACATAATTGACGTACTTGCTCTTCGTGTATCATAGTAGAAGTGGCATAGGGCTGTGAGTTATAGCGTTTTGCTGCTTTCTCCAAAGAGGAAGTCTGTTGCATCTCCAAATATTCCAACGTTTGGATTTGAGACTTGGCCTCTGGGATCGATAGATGACCATCGATCACTGATCATCATTATCTTATTGCTTGCTTACTACTCGACGGCAATATCTCTCTTATCACCATGTATACCTTCATAATACTGCTAGTAATATCTCTTATCGGTATCACATGTGGCTTTACAGCTCCAAAGATACCAACACAGTATCGTCGAACAACATCAACATCAAGGATATTTGGTAGTGACGATGATCAAACATCAGCAATAACACAAATCAATAAGGATGAAATGGAAGATATAATATCTAATTTGGAGAACAGTGATACTAACTACGTTGTCATTGATGTTAGAGGGCAAGATGAAATTATGATGGGCACCGGTTTAATGTCAGAAAAAGTTAATGTCCTACCTTTGCCAGAATTAAGTATGATGGGTGCATTTGATATGGATGAACAATCATTTGAGGGACAATTTAACTTTCCAAAACCAAGTATGGAAGATGATACGCTCGTATTTACATGTAAGATGGGTGGGCGTAGTCAACAAGCGGCACAGATTTCTCAACAATCAGGATATAAGAAGATTATTAATTATACGGGGGGAGCTGATGATTGGTTCGGGGGAGAGTTTGTGTACACATAATACTAAAAGGAATGGTATTCTAAGTACGTTGATTGATTGAAGCAGTTGTATCAGAGGAAGAATAGTAGAGCACAATGATATGAATTCTATATCAACCCTACCAGACCCTACCCTACTTTAAAAAGACAAAATAGATTCAATTATACCCTCTACTACTATATACCCCTTGCCTAATACTCTCTTATTTCTACTAATGTACTTTTAATCATATCCGATAATGCTAATCCCCCTCCCCCCAAACAAATTGATTTATTCAGTTGATACATGCAATGTTGACAGCATCAGGAATTACAAATTGATAACTTCCCGAGACTGTACTGCTTAAGCATTCATTATTTGGTAAATCCTTATTTGTAGCAATAGGTTCGCCTTGACATTCAGCTCCAAAATAAACTTCATCAGAGATTTCCCCGGTCGCTCGGTTGATGGAAGTTATCTTAACAGAGAGTGTGTCACCGCTAGGAATATCGAATGACGCGCACAAACCAACTGGGTGGGCATACAGATTGCCCCCATTGTCATAGTAACAACTTGACAATCTAGTAATACCAAATTGAGAATACTCTCCATTCTTCAATTTTTCAGGATCACAGAAGTATCTATAATTAGCCTCGGGAGTTCCTGGTGTTGCATCTGGATTTGTGTAGTATCCCTTAAAGTCGGGGTTTGTATCAAGTGTTGTACATGAATCATCTGAATAATGCAATACAGAAGCAATGGGTATTTGCTCTTCTCGTCCACGGCAAACTTTTCCAGAGTTGCCTATGCCGTCTAACCAAGGATCCTTTCCCTTCTTCTTGTTGTTTGGTTTGGAATTCATCTTCTTCGGTTAGCTCGATGGCGGCCACAGACGTGAGGAGAAGTATTAGACAGTAGACTTTCATGTTTTCATGTAAGAGTTGTGACGGTGATATTATTTAAGCATATCGATATGCTAATTAATAACTTATATTATTATCTCTGCAAACTGCCTTCAAAGACAATCTCTCCCATATACTGCCCCGATTGATTGGCGGCAATCGTCCAATGAAATAAAAGAATGCCAACTTTTCACCGACACTCCGCACGATGGCATTTATTCCTGAATTTCAGCTACAAAGGTAAAGATATGTGCTTTTCTCAATGCTACCTTGGTATCCTCTTATATTCTCATGGTATCCTGAAAATAAATCTCACACACAAGATATGAATGTTGGCGGCTTCGTAGCATATGATCTTCGACTCGATATACTAGGTACTCTTCTTCCAACTAACACATTACTCTCACTATCATTACTATCTAACTGATATCGTGTGCAGTAAAGCGAAAGAGCTAACGATATAGATACTCATAACGATATATCGATTGCAATTATTTAGCTGACTATCGACACAAGATGACACAACTATCCTCAACAGTGGCATCGATTGCTGCTACACCGCCACGAGTATATGTTGATAAACAAACCACTCTCCTTCTTGCGCCACCGTCAGATTCTCCTTCTCGAACAACAGCAATGAACAATACTAACAACATGAGCAACAATACTCCGCCAACATGTCATTACCAAAACGAATATCTTGAAGAGGATATGAATACTTTGCTAAGTGATTGGATGGAGTATGATATGCAGGGTAGTAGTAGTAATTCTATATCGGATGGAAGCAGTGATAAAAATACCAGAGAAGAGGGAAATACTAATACTCCTAAGAGTACTACAGCTACTGCAGATTGCCAAACAAAAACTTCGCCACAAAAAGATAATAAGAAGGTCGATAAGAAGGAGAAGAAGAAGAAGATACGATTGCAGTGGCGTCCACCGGGTATGCAAAAACCAAAGAAGTCAAGATCTCGTACACGAAGTGCATCACCTATTGCCAAGTCTTCATCTACGACAAAGAACAGTACCAAGAGTAGAAGAGATTCTGCACCAACTAAAAGTCGCTTACCACCCTCGTCATCTTTAACCAAATCATCCTCATCCTCTCTCAGAAGTAACAAACGCAACAACTCTACAAAACAAAAGAAGAAAAAGAAGAATAAAGCAAGTTTTGACGATGAATCTTCAATAGCAGGTGCATCAATATCAACATTCCGTTCATTAACTACCTTTAGATCAAGTGCATCTACAATATTCACTACTAAAAGTAGTGCTACGGCAAAGGCATCTAATAAGGCCAATTCAAGGAATAAACGAAGTAGTATGAGGGGTAATGATCCACCCGGCAGTATCAAAGGGGGAAGTAGTATCATAATGACATCAGGCAGTAGTAGTGGAAGTGTATTGGATACAGTCGGCGAGAGTAAGCCACACTTTGATACCCGACCACCATTGTCATCGTATCGAAGGAGAAGACGACGAGCTACTGCCTTGGCGGAAGCTCAAACGAAATCAGACAATCCATTGGATAGTAATATTCAATTGGCACAGAATGAACATAATCTAGCAACACAATCATCAACATCCTACTCATTTGCACAAACTATGGCAGTATTAAATGAACAAGCTGCACTTGAGGAACAGTACAATGAACAAAATAATAAACTGAATAATGCAAATGATGATAAGACTCATGTATCATTTGGCAATGTTAAGATTAAAGTTACAAAGAATTACGAATCTGAGAGTCCGAGTATGAATAATTGTAGTGGAGAGGGGGCATTAATATCGTCTTTGGATAATATGTGCATACCGTCAGATGAAGCTCAGGGTACAATAGTGAAAGACTTTTCAGAGATAATGATGGGAGGTGTGCAATGTTCACCTACGTCAGTTCGAAAATTTCAAGATGAAGATGGGGAAAGGTCAATTGGGGAATTTGCGAGAGTTAATGGATCAATTGATGACCAGTTGTCTCCTCGTAAGCTCTCGTACGGAGAGTCTACAGCGCCATTAACTCTCGAAACTACTACAATTGGAGATGATGATACAGTGGCAACCATCAACTCAAATGAACGTCGACCAGGAAAGTCCGCGTTAGAATTGTTTTATCATGTGCATGTGTGTGTTTAATCAAGATCTCGGTGGAGTTGGGCGCTTTGTCTTTTTTTGGCTGCCTTTGCACCACGCTGTACTAACATAAGTTACTGTCTTCTCAATTGCAAAACGCGCATCTTCCAGGCCCCATTGATATAGATACATGTACTCGACACTTGACATCTACAGAACGAAGACATCTCCGTGCCATGCATGAATTGGGACACAAACATTTACAAAATACCAATTATGTCCAAGCCATTGAGGTATTCTCTGAAATCTTACGAGGACAGAAGGAGCGACATGGCAAGCGATCGTACCAATGTGCAGTAGCTATGCATAATCTTGGTGTGGTATGTATGAAGTGTAATAAGTACATTGAAACTGTCCGATTATGTGACGCTGCAGCTCGAATTCGTGTTGAAAAGCTTGGTCAAGATCATTTAGATGTGGCAAGTAGTTTATCTCAACAAGGCGTGGCATTAATGGAGTTGAAAGAGTTTCCTTTGGCATTAGCTAGCTTCCGGGAAGCGTTGCGTATACGTACCAAGGCTTGGACAAATGGATGGGGATTGGAGAATAGTGTTAATCATCCATTGATTGTCCGACTGTTGAATAATATCGGCTGTGCACTATTTGAAATGAATGAGTTGGATGAGAGTAGGATAACGTTTGAGAATGCATTGGCTATGCAACGTGAGTTGATGAAGATGAAGAAGAGTCAAGTTGTGAAGAAGGCGGTTGTAGATGATGAGGATATTGACCCGAAGGATTCATATCATGCACCTCTCAGCATAGCGTTGACACTCACCAATCTTGGGTCGATTCATCTTCGATTGAGTGAGTTTGATAAGAGTCTTGTGTACTTTGAGGAGGCTGTGTTGATTCAAGAGTCTGTGTTGGGAGAGAATCACAAGATTGTCATGAATACCAAAGAGAGTATCAGCTTTGTTCTTCAGTCCCAAGAGAAGCAGAAGAAGGAGATCCGTTCTAAAAGTGCTGTTCGTATTGGGGGTGTCCTTCCTAGTTATGAGGAGAGTAAGAAGATGTACAATAAAGTACATACTGATATCTCAGCTGTCCTTGATGCAGTATCTTCCTCCCGCATGTGTGTCGGTGATGATCAATCAATAACAACAGATTGACGGGGAAGTGGTTGTATATAGTGATGCATAACGTTATTTAAATGTAAATGTTCATGTATAGTGATGCATAACGTTATTTAAATGTAAATGTTCATGTTAGAGACAACAAGCTAATCCTTGCTAGATGCTTAGGATATCTATCCTCATTTGAAGATACCTCCCATCAACTTGATTAAATACAACCATATCTATCTTTATCCATCATCATAGCTCAATCCATCAGCTGATATAGCTGATAAGTCCCCGATATACAGTCCGTTGATAGTTTTATTAGACATAGTAGTAATAGGTATTTATTTGCAATAAGACATATAAGATACTTCACAAACTTTTAACTTAATCCATCAACATTACTTAGATTTATTTGCAAGACGACTTATCGTACACCGACTTGTCTACTTGACATCATCCATCAAATACACAATACTATTCTATTACAAGATGATTCCAGATAACATCTTAAACTATTTCAAAAATCTCGACCCCGTCAGTGTTGCTTTAGGCGTTGGTATCGGAGCTATACTTGACTACATTGTATCATTAATCTTCTCACCAAAGGGGAGTGGACAAATCAATCCTGGTATCGATAAATCTTCGGCAAAGGTGGCAACTATGTGTCCATTAAAGGACATTGAAGACACAGTTAAGAAATCAGATAAGGGTGTAGTTGCATACTGTCGTTGCTGGAGATCAAAGAAGTTCCCGTATTGTGATGGTGCTCATGCTGCCCATAATAAGAAGACGGGGGATAATACAGGTCCTTTGGTTATTAAGAAGTGATTGTGTTAGTTAGTTAGCCTCAGGAGTGTGGATGGTTTGGGATGAAATGAATTGGTGTACTTTATTTAAGGAGTCAAAATGGTATTGGAATTTGGTATTAGTGTATTTGGGGATTAGTTAACAATGTTAGTTGGTGCATAGGTAGTATCAACATGGAAATTGAACATAAGATATTGTTATTAATCTCAGTTACAAACAATTTACACTACTTTTATTATGTTATTGAAATTACTCATATCGAGAGAACAATGAATATCTTTCAGCGGCAATTAGAAAGCTTTGAAAGTCAATACCATCAGGAGCTGGTTTGTTCCACTGAGATGGTGGGTACATTACATCGTATGCCTCACGATAGATCTGTGTAGTCTCCTGAATTGTAGTTGACTTCCAAACGGTTTTGAGAATCTGATGCAACTGTGATACACTGACCAAGCCCGTGCCAGTATCATCATCGATACTACTCTCTTGAGCATCGTAGAAATCAGTGAGCACTCCCTTGCTAGCAGTATCAAACATAAGTCGAATCAACGTCACTTGCTTCTTCTTGTGTGAAAGGTATGTCTTCATAATTATCTTGATGAATGCAAACAAGTCAAGAGACTTGGTCGTTGGAGATGGCTCCTCGTCTAGTTCGGAAGGCAATACCTGTTCACCCCATAGCACTGAGTTGTCAATGTCTACTGCAAGACCCTCGACTTTATTGGACACCTCGTCCACAAGCTTGGATGATTTGATCTTGTCGCTATAAAAAATTTGAAATGCTATCTCTTTTGATATCTCAACTGGAATGAAGATATCTTTTGCCTCTTCTTCTAACTCGGTAGCTCCAGCACACATTGTTATGATATTACTAAATTGATGATGCCAAGACTTGTCCATTAGATTTCTGATAGCATTAAGTGCTTGGACTGCGAATAGGAGGAAGTCGGTGCCTTGTAAATCATCTAACAAAGTGAACAAAAGCCAACATTCAGGGTTGTTATCTTTTGACGTCTTTAATTCGTGGTAGAATGACCAACGATCTGCATCAGATGATTTAGAGTCTTCTTGTTCAAACCAACAATAAGTAAACTCTGGGAATCTTAGTTGACTGTTACTACTTGATAGTTGACAACTATTCTCCAAGTCCGAGTAGTTTTGCAGTGCCGCAAAGAGCACCCCTCTCATGACGCTCTTAAGCCAGGCCGGGCCTCGAAGTGGACGACGAGTCAATGGAGGTAACATACTACGAAATGAACTGCATGGTAATCTATGACATAGCTTACTCGTTGCAACAAGATGACTAGCAAGCACATCAGACTCAGAAAGAGGGCATTTCCATAATGATTTACCCAAAGAAGTCTCTCTGGATATGTACAACTGGCTGTTCACTCTGTCTTGGAGTGGAATCTCATCCTTACCCGAGTCGATGCTGGCAATACTATCATCATCCTTAGCTGACTTGTTTTTGTTGTGGCAGCACTCGACCTTGTCTACCCCATACAGTGCCAATGTCTCGGCTACGTCTAGATTCTTACTCTCTATCCATCCAGACGGAGTAGATTCATCTCCACTGCAACAATCACTATTCATTGTTGCTCTTTTATGGCGTAGAAAATGTATTTAGGTACTTTCTTTACTTACATATCATTTCTTCATTTAGTATTGAAGTCGTGAAGTTGGATAGTCGTCATTTAGGAAACACAATGGTGTCGAGGAAACGCAGCAAGGGACGGACAAGAAGAGCCGCCAATGCCACACACAACAATCGATCACATGCCGATACTAGCACGAGCACTCCAACTCAAGAAGATCTCATTAGCAAGTTAAATGAACTCTCCGTGACCCCGTCTTGCAATCATGCAAAATTGAAACCAACACAAACATCTTTGGCTTTTGTAAAAGCCTATGATGATACATTGAAGTATTCAATTGAACACCAAACTTCATTGCTCTGTGAGGACATAGACCGCGATCATCCTGCCATTAGACAAGAGTTATTGTCACGCCTATTGTACGAGAGGGGAGTCGTAGAGTCAAAAACAACCAAAGTAGAGGAGTTGGACCTGGTCACTGATCAATTGGTAGCACTAGCGACTCAGTATTTATTGATTGGTAAACCCAAAGAGGCTATCGATATTACATTATCCATAGTTTCATTAGAAACGACAGGGACTTTTTACTTTCATTCTCTTTACAAGTCAAACCCCAAGACAATGGGGATCATTCGAGACTTAATTAGTGACCAACCTCGTGAGGCTGTACGTTACTTATTGCGGAGGAATAATTGCCAGTGCTTGAGAAGCATATACGACCAACTGAAAGGCAATGGGAAGAAGGGAGTTTGTTCAAGTACAGCTTGCGAAGCTCAAAGGGAGCGTAAACAACTGTATTATCGTATAATGAGTCAAGTATCTTAGAAGATACTCGAGTACTACACTGTGAAGGTAGCGGCAAGAGTCGAATCAATAAAAGTGCACATCTTATGCACAAAATGAAAATTAGAGTCTCACAGGTCCTACTCAAATCGAGCTCATTTTTTTGCAAATAATCACCCTGACGAAGTTAACTCGAAAGCCGTCATTACTTACGGCTTGGTTAATAGCAACCTATTGGATAAGGCATAACATTACTTCTAAACTTAAATCAACTTGTTATTAGTTGTTAATTATAGATTCATCTCTGTAATGAACTTAGCGACCAACCTCGTGAGGCTGTACGTTACTTATTACGGAGGAATAGTTGTCAGTGCTTGAGAAATATATGAGCAATTGAACTCTTTGCCGTTCTGTTTGACCCTTCTCTTCCAGAAATTTCGACTGAGTAGCAGCCTTGATTGAACCGAATGAAGACATAGCTATTATCTACCGCGACGGATAGCTATGTCAATCAAATTTTCTTTGATCAAACGCTGGTTAGATAGGTGGCTACCCTGAACTACGCTTTCAATAATGGTACGCTGAATAATAGTCGGTAGCACTGGTATGAAGACATGCTTTCGTTGTACTTCTCTTCATACATCAGAAGGTAAGTCATCTTAGGTATGTATGTACTATAAAATTTAATTAACAACGTGGAGAACTCTCTCATCCGACTCGTTGTTCCCCTCAAACGTATATACATTATCATGGTAGACTTATGTCCTGCATCTGGATGCAGTAAAAGCACTTCTGTCAGAGGTCTTAAAAAGGTTGACATTAAGGTGACCTGCGGCGACGCCGAATGCATGGGAACTCCGACGAATGGCTTTTATCCAAACCCAGACGCCAAGGAAATCCAAACAATAAATGAAACACCCGGTGTTATTGTGACTACCGACAATTTCAATGGTAATAACTTTCTACCCGTGGCCGAGGATTTTAAGAATAGGTTCAATGCCCTCTGCAATGACGAGAAAGTGAAGTGGTTATCAGCCATTGATAAAATGACAACCAATTCATCCCTACAATACATTAAAGATTATTGTACAACTCTCAAGTTCAAGAACTCAATTAAAGGCAGAGATTCTATTCTAGTCATATATGACAAGAATATATCGCTTGCCGACCGACTTTACTATAGATGTGTCATTGACCACAAACGAAATATCAGATCGAAGAAGGACAAGGCAAATTTAGACAAGCCGGCGACATCTGCTGACGGTGTAGTCCTAGCAAATGCTCATGGTTCAATCAAAACAAAGAGAGAAGTCCGGTTAACAGAGGTCAACGCCAAGTATAACTCAGATCCTGGGTTCAGGAAGAGAAGAAGTGAGCAAATGAAAACTTATAACAAGGAGAAGAAGGAGGAAAGAATAGCCAAAGAGATTGCTTTGGCAGAGAAGACTGGCGTACCTGAGTTGGATACTCATAACTTCTCTCGTATTAAGTTGGGTGCAGAGACTTTGTTCCGATTTGCAAAAGCCCAGCCCGATTCAATTGTGCTTGCCGGTGCCAGCCTTGGCGGTGTGCTTCACAAAGAAAACGCCATTGATTTGTCAAGAACTATGTGCTTCAGTTCGAAGAAGGCAATGCTTTATGCTCTTGGTCAAGATAACCAGACTCCCTTGTCAATGGAAGTAAAGACCGGAAACAACATCGGGCATTATGATACGGTTTCTCCACATGAGTTGGTCAGAAAGTTGTTTAAGAAGGATTCCTTGGTTCTGAGCAGAGCTGATGGTACTCGTCTTCGGATTGGCAAGGAAATGGTGTTGGCATACTTTGATTATTCCTTCTTGAATAACACTCCACTCCTTGAGCATTTCCTCAAGAAGGTAACGAATATGGCATTGATTAATGGGCTTGTTTCTGTGAATGTTCTCCTTCAACATCCAGGCGCAGAGAGGAGATCTGCCTTGATAGCTGAGAGCTCATCCATTGAACTATCAAGGAATTACGATGTCATTCCTCTGGAGGGTGATGCCAGTCGTGATGGTAGCAAATCCAAGAAGACTCCTTTCGTTATCACTGCTGCAGTAACCGTGGCTATTCCTCAGAGCAGTTTGGAGAGTGGCCGTGTTTTCTTCGATAGAACTACTGCTACTAAGTGTTTCATTTCTAATGTGGAGAGTAAGGTCCCCAAGAATCTACAAAGATTTGTTGATCCAC
>Ga0214480_100469_pt1 | contig 20533 bp, 18 predicted proteins | sample M1_20Mar14CPVII9_3_FD_165042 | JGI IMG/M metagenome (GOLD analysis project Ga0214480, IMG submission 165042) | Marine eukaryotic communities from Monterey Bay, California, United States - M1_20Mar14CPVII9sort6BwellE17 | ecosystem: Environmental > Aquatic > Marine > Unclassified | place: USA... | reverse complement strand
GAGAGTGCTCTTGATGGTACAATTATCAGTGTGAGTTCTTCTGCAAAAGTTTCTGATGTACTGAAACAGTATGTAAAGCTGGATAGAGATGATGTTGACGGCATAGATTTAGATGAAGTAGTTATATATCAAAATGGCGAAAGGTTGAAAACATTGGACAAAGAACTTTCAAACGGTGATGTGTTAACAGTTACCAGTGGCATATTAGGTAATATATAAACTAAGACTATATAAATAACAACACTCATTGTAGAACGGATAGCAGAGCAGCTCAAGAAGAAGTGTAAGGAAGAAGACAAGTAGCAAGGCTTGTGAGCTCATGAGGAGCGTCTCGCGAGGATACCGCCAAGACAATTTGAGAATTTTGGCATCGAGACAAAGAATTAATTTGATAACTTCAACTTCCTCAATATACATACGTTTGTCAATTGATATAGGGGAACGACCCTGCAATAGCGTTGGAATATCTAGAACTGTATTAGACGCACGGGTAAGTTCAGCGGCGGCGGTGGTGATGGCTCTTCAAAATCATTTGCAAATTTGCCATTATTTTTTTGCAAATGCAATGATATATGCATGAACCGTCGTTGACATTGCAATTCTCACAGTATTCTCAATTCCTTACAATAGAATATACAAGATGACGTTAGTATGTGATAAGGCGAGTGCTACTGCTGCGTTGAAGATTTGCTCTCTAAGACGATCCTCAATAAGCAGCGACGGGAACACATACAGCGACGATGAAAATATATGTAATGATGATGCAAACGAATACGTCGAAGTCGATTCAGCTACAATTTATCTCCTTCATAAAGGAATATGTGGACTATGGAGTATAGTACAGGATGTTGCTTGGGAGATTGGATTCCTCCCGATGGACGGCAATGTCTATACTCTAATATCGTCATATGTTGAATCTCTCAACTCTGCATTCAAGATCGTTAGGGATTATGCTACTGCTACTTATGATAATGAACACTACCAAGATTTGTGCTCTAGCGAGGACGGTGACGATAATACCCCACCTATGATTCCTTCATCTGATATGTCTGACATGTCAGATCTACAATACATTGCAACTAGTCAAGAAGATGAGCTGGCGTTGCAAAGCGCTGACTTGATCAACGGTGAAAGCATCCACAGAATTGATAATGCTATTCAACAAGTTGACATCCCAGAAACATTTCATCAATCGGACACGACAGAAGATACCCAACAAGTACATACTTATACTTTGACAGATGATGATGAAGATGATGACATTGATGATAAGTCTCAAACGATATGTTCTAGTCACCACGATGATGAAGAAGAAGATAGTGTAGATGAGTTCTTACAACGGAATGCTCATATCATTGAAGGCTACTTTGATGAAAACCCAGAACAAGATGATAGCGAGAAAGATACTACAGATAGGAATCTATCTTTCTCTTGGATGATTGTTGATAAAGACGGTCCAATGACCAGGCTAGAGTCAAACTCTGTTCAACTATAAGATGTTCATTGTTCAATACCAATGCAAACCCAATGAATTAGCAAGGAAGAAAGCTATGTTGTATGTAGAAGTGTAGAAGAAGAAGACGAAGGAATGACGAGAGAGAAGTGTAGAGACTTAGTTTGTAGTTTATATGTCACCACCATGTTTGTATAGAAGAACTTAAATGTGAAAGTAGAAACAGCTTAATACAATACACACTTCTTTATAAGCATACTGTTACCACATACACTCACATAGCATTACTTGCTTGAAAGATACTTGCAAACAGCGTTTCCAGTAAGTCGCCAAATTTACGGTTTTATTCCATTACCCCAAAAGCAAGTATCGTAAAAGATTTCTTTTTGCCATAATAACCTATCGTACTCTCGATTGTTACTAAACGCGGTGCCGTCAATCTTATACCGAGAGAATACTCCCATCCTACCCGTAGATACATAGGTGAGTGTCAATACATTTATCATTTTTATATCATGAATTTTGTGCGTCGGCGGCAGACACACAGGAAGCTCAACTTGACCACATAAAATGAAAACTTAAACATCTGGTTGTGGGTTCACATTGGTAATTATCATTGTGTGGTGGTAGTGGTTATCGTGTGGTGGTAGTGGTTATCGTGTGTATGGATTAAAACGTGGTGATCTATATTACCTCAATTGACTGTATATGAGATATGTTGTTTTAGTATTTTGTGACATTTTATTGGGGTATTAATGTGTTGTAATTGTTGGTGCATGAGAGGGTGCACATACCTCATGTTATGGTGGTGGTAGAATTGTAAGGCACATTGCAACAGGTGGTGAATTAAATATTGCATCCAATTCTACCATTTAATTAAATTGCGGTAGGGGTGTAGAGGGGTATACGAATAGAGAGATGTATACTTTGTGACATATCATGTGTACTATTATTTTTTGTGGCTGTGGCTGTGGTGGATTAAATGTTTACATGTCTACACCCAACTAATCTAACCATGCATACTTTTCACCTAACCTCCCACATCATCAGATATATTAATCACTTTATCATGGCATCCATAGCCAAACTGTCAATCCGCGGAGTACGTGCCTTCTCCCCAAACGATGATGAACAAGTTATTGGTTTCTGTTTCCCACTCACCATTATTGTTGGTGCTAATGGTTGTGGTACGTATTCTTTATATTATGAGGGTTGAAAGTTTAAAGTATCCAATATATCACATTTAGCTCATAAACACATTTGCAACTCATATCATATACCAAACAATACACAGGTAAGACCACGATTATTGAATCCCTCAAGTATGCGGTTACGGGATCATTACCCCCTGGAAACAAATCAGGACAAAGTTTTGTTCATGACCCAAGGTCAATGGGGCAATCTAGTGTCAAGGGAAGTATTAAATTACGATTTACCAATATCGAAGGTTCAAGTATGGTTGTAGCAAGGTCGATGGAAGTTACACAAAAGAAGACCACGGCAAGTTTCAAAGCCCTTGATGGGACTATCCGCACCACAAACAAGGAAACGGGTGAACGTGTTACAATGTCACACAAGTGTACAGAATTGGATAAGAGTGTTCCAATGTATCTGGGAGTGTCAAAGCCCATCCTTGAGCATGTTGTGTTTTGTCATCAAGAAGATGCATCGTGGCCCTTGCAGGAGGGAGCAGTGCTAAAAAAGCGCTTTGATGATATCTTTGATAGTACCCGATATGCCAAGGCACTTGAGGCAATTAAGGCGGAAAGGAAGAGTTATGCATCTCTAGCTAAGGATTTGAAGGCTGACCTTGAGGGTTTGTCGAGCCACAAACATGCGGCTACGGGTTTTAAGGAAGAGATGGAAGAATGTAAGGACAAGATTTCAGGTCTAGAAGACAAGATGAAGGCTATCAATGATGATATCGAAAAGGAGAGAGCAAATGCACACGAAGCAATGAAAGTGATTCAAAAGATTGAAGAATTTGAAACGGATATGAATTACAAGCTAGCTGATGTCGAGACACAAGAGGCTGTCTTGGCGAAACAGAAAGAACTGCTCGGAAAGGATGATTTGACAGACAAGAATTCTTACCAAGAGTTAAAGGAGATGCTTCGGGAATTGAGTGATCAACGTCATGGTAATGAAGCAACTCGTTCATTGGAGGAGAAGGAAAGAGAATATGCCGACACTGAAGAAACGGTGAACAGGCTGAGGAAGAAAACGAATGATCTAAATTCGAAGAAGGGGAAGCTTGAGGCCGAGAGGGAGGCGCATACAAAGTACGTATATTTTGTTTCCTATTTGATATGCTGCCCTGCCTTAATTCTTTTGTTCTCGATCTTACTCATACCTAATTTGATCCCTACATTTTCATTACACAGTGTTCTCCGTGCACGGTTCAAGATCATGGAGGAGATTCACAGGAAGCACAACATTGAGATGGATAGCATGACTCAAACTCAAGACGATGACACCATGACACAAGGCTCTATCATGTCTCGCTCGACCATATTCACGTCAGCTACCTCCAACACCACTGCTATTACTCAAGAGGATATGGATATCTTCCAACGAGCAGTCGAGGCAAAGAACTCAGAGCTTACTTCCAACTATACCGCTGTTAAAGATAGGCACCGAGCTGCAGAAGATGATATACAAAAGAAGATATTGGACTTCCAATCAAAGAAGGCAGCTATCGACAATGGTAAGTTTTGCTCACGGAGTATTGTGTATAAACAGTGTCAGAATTTGTATATTCCGGGTTTACTCACTCATTTACTCACTCATTGTTTTAATCAAATAAACTTTAGATCGTAAACGTAATGAAACCATGAAGAATGATGCTTTGAAAGAGCTTCAAATGATTAGTAGTCAGATGCAGTCAAGTAGTCACAATCGTGTCCGTCCCGAAGATGTTGAGGAAGCTAAAGAAGCAGCAGCTAGGTTGGCCAAAGACCGTGATAGCATGAATACCCACCCTCGTCGTGAGGCTATCACAAGCGAAATCAGAGTACAGGAGGAGAAGCTAAAAGACATCGCAAGCAATGTTGAAAAGGATACAAAGGTCCGTGATCAACTCAGGGCGAAGTCTGATGAGCAAAATGAGATTGACATGGTAAGTTTTGTATTGTTATCAGTGGCTATAACTTTGGTACTCTTGTGCACTTTCTCACATCACCATATATTTCTTCTATTTTCCCTTTCCGTTCTCTATCTGACTTCCACACATCAATAGTTGGAGAAGCAAGTCAATCAAGAGTATGATAATCTCAAGGAGCTCCTTCAAGACAATTCCTACATGATAGCAGAGAGTGGTGAAAGTGTTACTAATGTTACTAAGGAAGAACCTGTTGCCCCAGTTGAAGTCCTTCATAACAATGTTAGAAATAAGAAACTCAAGGCAGAAGATGACATGGACAGATACAACAAAGCTGTTGGCGTTGTACAGAAGAAGTTGTCCGAGAAGAAGGCTACGTTGAACGGTCACAAGCAGCGCTATGTTATGCTTGACAACAAGAAGACCCAGTTACTTGGGGCAGATGGCGGTGTCCAAAAGATCAAGAGTGTTGTTAGAGCTATCCTCCGTACAGACAAGGAACACGTTGATATTGATACGCTCAATGAAGACTCTCAACCCACCGCCATCTTGAAGTGGTTAGGGGCTCAGTTGGAACAGTATTCGGCCTATGACGAAAAACCTGAGAACATTACAAAGATTATCAAGAGATTGAAAAAGATGGCAGTAAGTGATCCCTCTAATCTGGTTAATTGTTGGTTTATATTTGCTTTGTATTATCAATCCTAACCACTCTTACTCACCCTCCCAACCTATTTCAACCCTATCCATTATTACTACTACATAGAAAACGGAGTTAATGTGTCCATGCTGTACACGAGAATTTGCCGATGAGGGTGAGATCAATACCTTCCAAGCACGTATGGTAAGTGCATCTTTGTTCCATATACCTTTCTTTCCCCATATACATCAATCTGATTCGTCTATCTCCATCTTAGACTGAGCTAGGCGATCCTGACGTGTCGGAGCTACATGCCATGGCTACCAAGAAGGCTGGTGAGGTTCGTGCTGTTTTGGATAGGTACGAGAAGTACAGAAAGACTGTATCAGAGAACATGCATGAGCATATTGAATACCTTCGAGTTCTTGAAGAACTAAAAGAAGTGGAGGCCATTATTGCGGATGAAGAAGGCGGAGGAGGGATTAACTCATTGCAGGCACTTGAGGTGGACTTGAAGAAGGAGGAAGAAGCTTTAGCTGAGAATAAAGAGTTGCTCAATAAGATGAATACTCTTATGAGTACGGTGAGTTATAGTTGTGCTGTTGTTCCGTGATTTTCCTAACTGCCTGCTGACAATTGTCACTAACATTTTTTTGGATTTGCCAATATCTAAACCACTGCAGGTATCTGTCATTCTGGACACAGCGAAGCGAGTGTGGTCAAAGCTTAGAATTGTCAAGGAAAAGAAGGAAAAGCTCAAGTTCCAACGTAAGTAGTATGCCGCTGTGTTCTTTGGTTTACATTGTTTACTTTGATCTATCTCATCTTCTTGTATCCACTTCCGTTTACTTATTAGTGTTTGATAATTTGGATGATGCCCGTGACTTGAAGACTGTAGAAAAGGACTTGGAGAGGAGCAGTAACGGAAAGGAGGCTGCGTACAATGAAATCAACAGGCTCAACAATGAGCAGAAGAAGCTAAATGAAAACATTAGTCGTATTACCAACCAAGCTGCCGCTGCTGAGAACACAGCCAGGGACAAGGAGGATTCCTTGAAACGTGAGCAGGAGGCTTCCAAGAAGAAAACCGACCTGAATGTTACTTGCAAGGAGTGCACAGAGATGGAGCATAAGTTGGAGGAACAGCTTGCACCATTGAGACGTGATTTATTGCAGGCTGAGTCTGATCGAGAGCGAATGCGTAACGGTAATGCCCATGAGGATAAGACTCTTGGAGAACAGTTGAAAACATTTGAACGGGATCTTGACAAGTAAGTTTGTGGTGAATAGACGCAACCACTAGAGTTCTTTCTGATGTCTCATCTATGTCTTCTTTCTCCATTCCCAAACCAACATAATAATAGATTGAATGATGTGAATGAAAAGATCCAGCAGTATGTTAGGTCGAACAAGGACAGAGAGTTTGAGGAGATTCAAGAAAAACTTCGTGGCAATAAAGCGAACATCCAAGAAGGAGAAGAGAATCTTGCTAAAATGAAGCCCCAGTTGGAATCTTTGAAGAAACAGGTCGATGATGGGTAAGAAAGAGTATCTAATTTGTACCTAGGAATGTTTATCAACTTATATCGTGATTTGCTTATCATATTGTTGCCCTTTCTTTTATAATCAGTGAACGTCAATTGAAGACAATCCAAGACAATATCGACGTACTCAAACTTGATAAGCAGCTTAGTAAGCTACGGGATGATATCAAGGACAAGCAGGCTGAATACGATAAGATGGGAATCAACGAACAGCGAGAAATCCATCAGTCATCAGCGTCGACAATCCGACAGCATCAAGCCAAGCTTGAAAGGTACAATGGACGTTTACAAGGTTTCTCTGATCAGAAGCGTAGTCTCAAGAGGAAGCTTGCCGAGCCTGAGTATAAGGGAGTTGATGAACGCCACCGTATGAAGATGATCGAGCATGAAACAACCACAATTGTCGTTACTGACCTTGACAAGTACTACGATGCCCTTGACAAGGCACTCTTGCGCTTTCATGCTTTGAAAATCAGTGATATCAACAAGATCATCAAGGAGCTTTGGGCATTGACCTACAAGGGTGAAGACATTACCGACATTCAGATCCAGTCTGGACAAGACACTGGCTCACGCGCCAACCGTTCGTACAACTACCGCATTGTCATGTCTAAGGGTAACTCGCAGATGGATATGCGAGGACGTTGCAGTGCAGTGAGTTATCAGTCTCTCTTTATATGTTTCTATTTGTAGTTTCTTATTCATCGGCCTAATCTTTTTGCCCCATTCTCTTGCCTCAACCTTAACATCTGCAGGGTCAACGTGTTTTGGCAAGTCTCGTTATCCGTCTAGCCCTTGCTGAGACATTCTGCTTGAACTGTGGTGTGATGGCACTCGATGAACCCACCACCAATTTGGACCACGAGAACAAGCGAGGATTGGCAATTGCATTGGCCCAAATCATTGCCTCTCGTGCTGCACAGAGTAACTTCCAGCTGTTGGTTATTACTCACGACGAAGACTTTGTAAGTATGATGAAACTGGAGCTTTCATCTCAAACTGGATTTAGTATGCCAGAACGCTACTACCAAGTAGCCCGTGAAGAATCAAGTGACGGTCGTTTCTATTCCAAGATTTCTGCAATCGATTGGGATGATTTGTAGATTGGTTTTTGAGTATACCGCTTCATCTCTCTATGCCATGAAGTTCTTTTTCTGTTGGGGGTTAGCAGAAAGTAGGGATAGATAAACAACTTCTAGTTAGTACGAACGTTTTGATATCAAACCAGAGCATTATTGTAAGTCAAAGTCATATTTAGGATAATAGAGACCATCACATCCACGAAAACTATGGTATGATGATCGATGGTGGGCATACTCAAAGAAGGATACCTCTTGTGGTATCCTTTTTTACTTCAAAAAATGACGAGAGATTGATGAAGATATGAAATCGTAGGAGTAGAGAGTCATGTGCAGTAGTATATATATTCTTGCAAAAGCTCTATTATTGCTGTCATCATTAGGTTATGCAGGTGGTTTTCAGACGGTTCCGACTGGTGGCTTTGATACTAGCCACATAAGTACCTCAATTTACATTAGTTGTAGTATAAATTATGCAGATGACGTATCAAATGATACATACTATGACGATGGAGAGAAATGCAGAAGAGATGTTCTACAAACCATAGTTAAGGCGTCGTTACTTCCAGTGGCTACTAGCATACCCACCCTTGCGTCTGCCGCTGATGATGTGATGGTATCATCCACATCGATTATTGCAGCAAAGACAATAGATACAATATCAGTTCCAGTAGAGTACATTCCAGCACTCAGTGCATATGTAGTGCATTACAATCTATTCGGAGAGAGATTCGGGGCTATATTAGACACCGGAAGCCCCTTTTTAACATGTCCATCAACTTGCAGGTAAGTAGTTTTGTGGGCATATCTTTTTAGCATATCTTTCCGTACCATTTATTATTGTATACCGCTCAACTATATCAACTTTAAAAGCAAATGGTCATATAAATATAAATGGGGATGTTACCATGCAGAAAAGACATATGATTCCGGTCTATCAAATACAATTGAAGGATTCGACAACAATCAAGGACTAGTGGTATGGAGAAAAGCAGAGTGGACTTTCGACAATCAGCTGCAACAACCACAAAACCTGACATTTGGTGTTTTTGGACCCCAACTTCTAGACGGCCCGGGAGGAGTATTCTTTGGTTTAATAAAACACACTGATAGCTGGATTCGGCCAAGCTTTTTATCCCAAACTGGCTACTCATCTTTCACAATTGACTTACGCGAAAAGCCACAGTTAGTACTATCTAAAGAATCAATGATAGATGGAGATGATTGGATACCTTTAGTACGTGATTTAAACCGCAGAAGAAAGGCACCAGTCGTTCATTATACTGCCAAGGCATCTCGATTTGTCGTCAACGGGTTTCCACTGTACAGTGATAAGAAGACACCGATATACATAATCTTTGATACAGGTCTATCGGGTATGGCTGTATCAGATGAACTGTGGGACGGTAGAAATCTACAAGCAAGAAAGAATAGAGAAAAGAGTTTGTGGGGTAATGTGACTGTAGCATTTGAAACGACAGGCGGAAATGAGATAGAGCTGAATGCTGTGAATCCGATAACAGGGCCGCTTGGCAGAGATACACCACTCACAAGGCTAAAGGGCGGAAATCTGATTGTCCTCGGTCTGGCCTTTTTGACCAATACCTCCTTTACCATCGATTCCGATAAAAACAAGTTGCAATTCATAACATAATCTATCAACTAGATAAAAGCATAAATCTGATTATTTCTTCCGTCCTTTCTATCTTTACAGCACTATATTTCACAAACGCTATCACCTTGCTGTAGCAAACTTATATTCAACGTCACCCCGCTCCATTATCTAACACTGTGTTTATATGAACCTCAATTAATCCATATAATCAATTCCTCTAATCATCTCTCGACATTAAAACCCATTAATCCAATAAAAAACTTCTTTATTCCCAATCACGGATCAACTGTTGACGACGTCCAGTGGTAATCCTAACATCAGGATTCTTAACACAACAATAGGTAATAAAACTTCCAGCAAAGCAGGTAGCAAATGATAGAACGAAAATGACGGGGTATGCACCAGCATCACTTAACCAAATATTGTTACGTAAGTCGGTTGCTGATTTGGGAATACCGGTATGTAATCCTGGTCGGATGGTGGCCATGGACCTTTGGGTCATGGCCGATTTTGCCCTGTGATTTTGAGAGTGTAGTAAAGAAGGTGTATGTGAGAATTTTTGCAAATAATATGTGAATGCTCATATAATTATACACCTCCATATTGCAATCTAAACTGCTAGCTTTTCGTTGATCCACTGCAAATACCAATCTCTCATCAAACTAAATGATATGGTACAATACACCACAATAATGCATGCATAATTTGATTTGCAATTTGAAGTGCTCAATGCATTTAGAATCTCGAGAATAAGCCCAATCCAACGGTCTATCGAACTTTTGCAACTCGATGCCTTTCGTCTTCTACCTTGCAAATTGTTATTAACTGATAATAATGATAAATACGCCTTACCTGGGAAGGACTTGCATAGCAGTACGGGTAAGAGCATTCATTGTAGTAGTAGTATTGTAGTGTTTGGTGGAGGCGGTGAAATTTTTTATGGTGGTGGAAAAGTTTGAGTTGCTGGTGGCCCACGTACTGTACGACCACCTCGGCAACGGAGGGCATTTATCTGTTCCTGGGCTTTGGCCGTTTTTACATTTACTAAGGTACGATAGTGTGTAGGTACCTACAAACTTGAAAAGGTAAACATATTAATTATAATGGACGGCAATATAGAAAGTGAACCCGCAATTAGCGGTGATGACGTCGTGATCGATCATAGTACACCTGTATGGATGCCTATTGGTATCGATAAACCAGGGCCAGCTTTTGATACACCACCTCCCAATTATGGTGTTTACTCCTCATTACATAAGAAGCGATTTATTGTTGGTGCGGATGGCCAGTGTCATGCAGAAAAATATTCATTTAGACCTATCACCAGAAATAATTTATATGAAAGAAAGAAGATAAATTCATTTATACTAAATGAATTTGAAAAGTCTATCATCGTCAACTCAGTATCATCATCAAATGTTACTTCACATGAGGCTGCATATGTCAAGGTTACTAATAATAATGATGAAACCAGAACAATAACACCCGATTATAAAGGGCTAAAATATACTATCGAACCTAATGATCTGCTGGATTCACGGTTGTTATCGATTCCACATACGTTACGTCGTCGAGAAGTTAATTATGATAATCTTTTTGATGTTGATGTATCATCTGTATCATCGACAAATCCTACTACTCCTCGGGGCACATCATCTTCTGCAATATTACCCACTACTGCAACAAAACGACGTCTCCCAGTAGTAAGTCCAGATGTATTATCTTCTGATAGCCCTACACCTCAGGATGATAAAAAGGAAAAACCAAAACGTTATCCAACACCAACAGCTATCCGTCAAAGACCTAGGGCTTTTATGTTAGATATCGGTATTGAACAACTAATACCCGTCGAGGAAGTAAAACGGAATGTCTTCGAGAACCTACATCGCAATCCTCGACATTTTGCACGGTCTACATCCGAAGACGTCCCATTGATTATTGTTTCTAATTATCTACTTGGCAAGAAACGTGATGCTATCCCAGACGAGTCATCACAACTTCTGAACTTGATATATAATATGGTTTCGTGGCGCAGTCGGTTTACAATACCACCAGATAATATGTTTATTAAAATTGAGGAAATACCTGGATGGAAAACATGTAGGCAAAAGTTATATGATGATTATCCTCGGAATACTGATGAGCTCATCAAATTATGGCGGAATTGGCAATTAGAGAATCCCATCATGGTTAAACTTCGTGAATTGATACTCGACGTAGGGGAGCATGGGAAGGAAGAAGTTTTAACATTATTGAAGGATGCTAAGTTGTTGGATGAGGTTTGGGAGAAGACACACGATTATCCTTGGTATGTGGAGAAGGTCCTTGCATGTCATAAAGAGGGCAAGACGTGTTATCCTGGTTGTCAATTTTGCAAGGTTGGTGGTGCATTATTCACTGGTGCCATTCATAATGATGAAGATCATTACACTTTGAAGGCTCAAGAACAGAAGAGAGGTACACGTCACATAAATCCAACTACAGGCTTACCTACCACCATGGTACAACCATCTTCACTCAACGAACAGCAACACGCAGAACAAGCATGGGGTATTAAACCTACCTGTGCCTGCCGCCACCAAATGGATACACATGACAAGATTAGGAATGGCAAGGGTGATTACAACTTTCGTGAACGATTGCAATATGCATATTCGGTAGTATTAGTTTTGCACGTGAATGGTTACGTCTGCAAGCATACTAATGTTGAAATTACGTGGGATACCTACACTGCATATGATACTGAGCATCCATTAATGAGAATGAATATCATGATTGATGGTGAGGAGTTTCCAACGAGAAAGATTATGTGCATTACTGATATTTGGAAAAAGAGCTGGGGATCGTTTTCCGGATTCTTTAATGCCTTACGTCGTGAGGTTACGATGACTTACGTTGTCAATCGAATGGCACATGCCTTGATTGGTTATGGTCACCACGAGAAACGTTGTCATCTATTTCCAAAATTGCCTCCCTTCCCATTTCAAAAGGTAAAACTTGACGGATGTACTGTATTGGAACCATTGGCACTTCCTACAACAAAATCAACAACAACCACATCAGTAGAAACAGTTTCTACCTTAACAACAACAACAACCTCAAGTACCATCAGTGTTACAACTGCCACCACTACTAACAAGTCAACAAACCGAAAGTCCATTAAAAAGCCAGTATTTGATACCAAAGAGTTGAAAGCGTTAAAGGATGAGATAGTTCGTGTAGATGGTGTCGTGGGTGCCATGAAAGAGAAGGAGGAGGCTATACGGAAGAGGAAAAGCGAAGAAGATCAGAGGAATAGAGAAGCGTCAGAACTTGTTTACATGAAACGTCTCGAAGAAAAGAGAAGGAAGATAGAGAAGAAGGAAGAAGATTTAGCTGAGAGATTCTGGAAAGAGCAGGCAGAACTACAAGCTCAAGCCAATAAGCGACTGGAGAATGAAGACGATGGTTGTATACTAGTTAGTCAGGTAACAGCTTGGAAGGAGGACAAGTCATTAAAGAGGAAACGAGTAGATACTTCGTCTACTGATAAGACAAAGGTCTTAAAGGAGGAGATTGTAATGATCAAGGTATCTACCTGCAAACTACTTGGTTTAACTACAAATGTTGGCAAGAATGGGGCTGTGATTACTGCTATTAGTAAGCTGTGTCCCATTAAAGATCAAGTCAATATTGGAGATCGAATTGAATCAATTGATTATACTAAAGTGACAAAGATTGAGGATCTGCGAATTGGATTGATAGGAAAACAATATAGAATGATTGGTATTGTGAAAAGGTATTAGTTACAGAAGGAGCGCTGTACATCTATGGTAAGCCTAGCTAAACTAAAAAGAGAGGAAGGACCGCTCGCACAGATTACAAAATACCGTACTGTTTGGGGGCAGACCACAAGAAAAAGACTCGGACAAAAGTATGGGCCCTATTACTCTTCAAAAATAACTGAGCCCTTTTTGTGATGAATGATGAGATGATGAAATTGATAATCAATACTTTAGACAATATATACAGTCAAGTAGTATCAGTAAATCCGTGAAGAGTTGTTTGAGAGTTGAGCATTAGACACATCTTGTATATACGTATTGCAATACCCCGACAACAATTCCAAAAACATAAAACAAACATCTAACAATGTCACGCTTTGCCTACTACATCCTCCTACTCTCCTCTCTATCATCAATCTCCATAATAAATGCACAAACACCAACAAATAATCCAACATCATCACCAACAACATCAGCACCCACAGCTAATTTCTTTTGGGTGAATTGGTCAAAGGGTACCTGTGAGGATACCCAACCCTTACCATCTGGATCACAATACTTACTAAATACACCGGCATTTCTCCATCCCGACTTAGAATCATGCTGTGCTTATCATTTTACTGGTGAGGATTATAACGATTGTATAACCGGTGGTGGCGGGACACTAACTGGTGAAGATAATTGGTATGTTAGTTATGACCTTGAGGCATGTTCGAAAGATTGTCCAATCGATCCAAGTACCCCCGAATGTAGAGGAGTTATTGGCAAGGGAACTAAGACACGATATGCCACTGAGGTAGCATGTTGTGGAGCTCAGTTAAGTTATATCATACCAGGATTATGTCAGGCTAATTCATTAGGTGAAGAATATACGGGTAGTGACTTATTCTATGTTGATGATAGTGAACATATTTGTCTAAAGGATTGCGAGACTGGTGATTTATGTGGTGGAATATTAACCCAAAGTAGTCGTCGAACCTATGATACTATTGCCGAATGTTGTGAAGAGGGATTGCCAAGTATTACATCTGAATTCTGTGAGGCACAGAGTAGCGGAACCGATGACGGAGCGACGGATAAATGGTTCGCGGTTAGTGGCCTGTCTTATTGTAAGAAGGATTGTACTGGTACTTCTAATATTTGTGACAGGGCTGGTCCGTATGATAGATTGTTCGATACATCAGCGGAATGTTGTACTGAGAGGTTTGGATGGGCTACACCTGAGTATTGTCAATCGAGGAGTGAACCTGGATCGGTTGCTTCGGGAGCATATTCAAATACTTGGTTTGCAAGTACTGCTGGTTATCAAGATGGATGTGAGTATATTGTATTTCTTGCTCCCAGTCTAAACATCGAAGGCATGAACACTCATACTTTTATCTTCTCCTCTTCCGTTATCCCAATCTCTCAGTGTGTGTTCAAGACTGCGATACCTCAACTACCAATCCAGCCTGTTCGGAAGATCTAAACCCAAGTGATCAAGTCTTTGACACAGCCTTGGAATGCTGTCAGCAGAAACTCAGCTGGTTAGCCGAAGATTCCTGTGCTGATGCCTCTGTTGCCGGCTCAAGAGAGGATGCCCCCGCAACAAATCAATGGTATCCTGACTATGCCGAATTGAGACGTTGTGTGAAAGACTGTGCCGTAGATCCAGCTGAACCTTCTTGTGCCGGAAAGATCGATACCGTGGGCAAGACAATGTATGATGATGAAATCGATTGTTGTGCAAAAAGTTTTGGTTGGTACGATTCTACATTATGTGAAGCAATCTCATTAACGGGCGTAACTAACACCAACAGGTGGTACCATCCATATACTGGTGATACAGATGCATGTGTACAAGATTGTGAGGTTGACTCGTCAAGTCCTACCTGTGGTGGTCAGCCTTCTGATCTTGGCATTAAAACTTTTGACACCCCCGGGGATTGCTGTGATGAAAAACTCAGTTGGGCAGCCGACTGTCTGTTCAAGAGTGAGAATGGCCCTGATGCTCCAAACACTGGAAGTGGCAAGTGGTATGCATCGAATGAGTTAGGTCGATGTGTCAAGGATTGTAATGACTCTAGTGATGATGAATGTGGTGGTCTATCTGAAGGCTCTTGGAATACCTTGTTTGATACTTCGGCTGAATGCTGCGATCCAACCCAAAACACACGCTTCAGTGGTCAGAATGCTGCAGAGACCTGTAAGTGCCAAGGACTTGATCCTGACGACCCTGTCGCCTGTCCGGCCGGACAAGGTGATGGTAGATGGTATAAATCAGCTGTTTCGGCGGGCCCATCGCGTTGTGTCACAAATTGTCCAACGAGTAATGGAGATCCTTGTGGAGGTGTTGCGGCAGATTGGGTTTCACAATTCTTTGTAAGTGCCGAAGCATGCTGTAATACTCCAGAATTTCAGCAGTTGAATTCACTAGAGGGATGTGTCTTAGGAGCTTAGAGGGAATGGGGATTAGCAGTCTCTTTTGTTTGATGGGGGTGTAGAGACTTGTTGTTATTGATTATTAGAGAATAAGTATTATAATATTATTGTTTGGAAGATATATCTTTTATCAATCTTGCTGCTCGGTACTGCCGCCATTAGAAGCAATACTTTCCACAAACTCTCTACTCCCAATTATGAAAGGTAATGGACGTTGATTAAACATATCTCCTTCCGCAGCTGCATAGTAGTAACAATCATCACCAACCATATCATCTTCTGTTGATTCTACAATCTGATTGTTATTGCCACCGCTCTCACTATCACTACCCTGTTGTGGTCGTTTGGCATCAAAGAATAAATTAAGCGCCCTCATCCCATCGTTTATCGCAGCTTGTTCTTCCAATTCCAATCTTGCAATGAACAGGAACGTATCGTAGCTAGAGATACTACACTTCACAAAAGTTTAACATTATATTAGGCAACACCTGATATGAGTAATAAACAGACCACACATCCAACAGAAACCCCTACAAAAGGTGGCAGGAGAAGTGTTGCCAGAACATCATCTGCCGATCGCTGGGAGCCTGGCAAGGTTGGAATTGACTACGGTGTTGTCCGATGTGTACTTACTTGGCTAAGTACACTAGGTCGAGTTGATTTTGATTGTGAAGAATTGAAGGATGTTACTATACCTCCTAATTCTGACCATCTCAGGCTTAGTAGTGATGATGATGATATTAATATGTTTCATTTCGTTTCCATGGCATATGCCCAATCCTTTATGGATAATAATGATGATGAGGAGTTTAATGGTTCTAATAATAAAGAATGGCACAAAAATGTTACTCATATACCACGTTACGGCGGCGATGCCACTAGTGCTCTGCTTACAGACATTCGTATGATTATTGGTGCAATGTATTTTCATCATATCAAGATTAGTATTTATGAACATGCAACACAACAGATGACTCGACTTTGTGATTTAGTTAACAATGAGGATGCTTTTAATAATACCATTCACGAGATTATTTTAACCAGATGGAAGCGTCCAAATGGTACCATTATTGATTTGCAATGGACACCCAAATTTGTTGATATTAACCGGTTACTATTTAGTGCTGATACTAATCCCTTTACTCCATCTGATGAACATGTTGCATTTGTCGAAGACATTATTAATTCATTGACCCAAGATAAGGAACCAGATATTGACGATCATTTTGCTGGTGCATTTGCCATTATACCTCTACACATATTACAAATGCCAGGGGTGCTCAAATTAGTACTTGGCCGTATCCTACCAAAGTTATTCGAAATTATGCGAAGAGAAGAATATACTGGACCTAATACGATGACGTCGGGCGTGTTGAATGAATTATTAGAAGCATCTGTTGGAAAAGGATTCAATTACAAACAATACGTATCTGAAGTTAATCCGGGTAGTGATGACGATTCAGACAATGGATTTATAGTAGATGAGGATGGTGAAACAAAATTGAACAAGAAGAATCAGCGTGGTGTATACTATCAAGTATCACATAAGACAATTGGGGATCGCCGCGAGCAGTTCGAAGAATTCATTAGTCGTCAGGGTAGTGACAACACCTATAATACGTTAGTCAAACATATGAAACGCTGGCTAGAATCAAATAAGGAAGTTGATGATGATGAACAACCTGATAATCAATTATATGTTGGAATGGCAGCAAAGCAATCCATCTGGAAACGTTGGGCACAAGAAGCAAGTACAACTAAAAAGGATGGTGCTTCACTTCTTTGGCTGTTTACCCTAGCCTTCAAAATGGACTTCAGGCTTGTATTAGTACAAGTAGAGGAAGGCTCGACTCGTCTAGGTCTCTTCTACGAGGGGTTGATTCTTGGTATTCTCCAGTGTACTGCAAAGCGTACACGTCCTGAGTTCAAATTGCTCAGTAAACCTAATGGCTCTGCTTTGAATCAAATCAATGGTGGTCTTGCTGGGTTTGTGCGGAAAGGAGCAGGAGGAAAGGATTTCTTGGTTGATTGGTTTAAGAAGAATTCAGAAATTCTTGGTGATCAACTTGTGGCCTCTTCGTTAGAGATCCCGGCTAATGTCGCCAGTTACCTTTGGTATTGGGAAAATGATGTGTTAGAGTTTCTTACTGGGAACACACCACACAGCCCGGTTAGCAAGCAATGGGGTGAACTCGAAGATGTACGAGGCATTGGTGATGTATCTGTGATGATGTTACATTCTTTTATGAGCATGCGTGGTGGTAAAGAATGTGTGTCAGAACCTATGCTTGAAGCTAGATTACTGGTTCATGATACTTCCATTACATCACGTGATGATGCCGAGAAGGTATGCGAGCAACTAGATGTCATCTTCAACAAATGGACTGTCAATGGTGAAAGTCCAGGTGAGGCTACAATGGTAGCTCGTTGGAAATCATTGATTGATCATGTGTCTCTGGACAAGGGCGCTTTTATCAAGCAAGTTCGTGAATCAATTAAAGATGTAGCATTTGAGGATACAAAGAAATCTATTGAAACGACTACTGAGGAAGAGAAGAATGAAGTCGATGATGGATTTGCTAAATTGATGAGATTAAGCATGGGTAAAAAGAACAAGGAGTAATACCAATATGGATAGTTCTAACATAACATCTTGGTTCAAATAAATGTAAGACTATTAAAAGCATTTACTTTATTTACAAAATACCATGAATAAGAGAGATGACTCCTATTCTGAACGAAGATACTCATCGACTCTGGGGTGCGTGACATTGTGAGCGGAGCCAGACAGACTTTGCATTATCGTATGCATTCTATTCTATCTAATCTTTGTGAATCATGTCATCCATCGTCCATCACCCTACTCAAGTGTTGGATCGGATCGGCCATCATTGTAGCTGCTGCTAAACATATAAGTTGAGATACTAATCAATATAAAATGTAGATTAGAATTCATATACCCGCCAATGTGGCGGTATGCACTATACAATTGATAAAATAGCACACGACAATCATAATACCATATTCTTTACTACACATCAACCTTGTATAGAGATGTAATATAGCACACAACCATCAATCTATCAATCATACATATTATATACATATTATCCATACCAAACAACGACTATTAAGTATGATATGATTCTATCTAAAATGAAAATGTTATTTTTATTTTTTTTGCGAGTCGAGATCAAAAATCAACACTCTCAATCTCTCAATCAACAAACACAACCTCATCAATCAACAACAATAACCATGCCATCAACTAACAAGAAAACAGTCGGCAACGGACATAGGAGGTCAGCAGGGCGTAAGAAGAAGGCCGCTGCGAAGAGGCGACGCCGTGAAGAGCAATACGTTCCAACAACTACCGATGAAGAGGAAGAGGAGACAACTACCGAAACCGAAGAAGAGTATGAAGAGGAGGATAGTGCGTATGAAGATGATAGTGATTATGATGAAAACAAGAAACAAACAAAGAAGAAGGCAGCAAAGAAGCCAGCAGCAAAGAAGCCAGCAGCAAAGAAGCCAGCAGCAAAGAACAAAACTGAAGGTAAGATACTTCTTGTACGTCAAGTCGTGTGTTATTTATTTACCCTTCTCTAACTTCATCTATGAATTCAGTTATAGTACCCAATTCTACATATAACAAGAAGGAACAATGGACTAAAGAAAATGGTGGTAAGGGATGTGCATTGTTCTATCACATTCATTTTCATAACCTTAATGTCAATCACGTAATTCTTCTCTACTTAGGTTACTCCTCCAGCACAAAAGTTAATGATCAAGGCCAGTCAGTAAACATGGTACAAGCTGGAAAAGATAATTATGCATCGAAAAGATCGGCTCTACGTCTCACGCATGAAGCCAAAAAGTTTCGTGGATTACAATTAGGTCAGAAGCTTGGACGTGCTGCTCGGGAATTCCCAGCTTTCATTAAGTGTGGCACCACAACTGATTTATTCAGAAAGACTTGGGGAACTATGACTTTTGATGATGAAGAGAGTTTTGGCATGGTTTCTTCGGCTCTCTTCAAGAATAAGAAGGATGAACCTTTAGATCATGAAGGTGTACGAAGAATGATGTACCAAGCAGGATTCGTATCGCTTCCAGAAGAACATTCTTATGCCCACGAATTATTCTTCCCTAATGAACAGGCCAAAATTGATTCCATCAAACAGAATCACAGAGTGGCGATTCAGCGAGTAAGTACTTCTTGCTTTGTTGATTATCTCTCTTATGCAACTACAAACTAATTTGTCTCTCTCTTACAATTCATAAGTCCCACCTCGTCTTGGAAACTAGCGAGGGATCATTTCTATCAGGTGTACACTATGCAAAAGATATTGTACGTCACTTACAAGGACAAGCTCGCAAGCAGAGATTAGAGAGTGAAATGAAACGCAAATGTGAATCTGCAGGCCTTGGAAGAGTCAAGGTTGGCAAGATCGGCGATACTGTTGTGTATGTTCGCCACGCAATCAAGTCTGGTGACTTCTTGGGAGCAAGTAGACTTGGCAAGGCAACATTCGACTATGATGCCAAGGGTAAGGAGTGGCCAGTCGAGTCTGACTCTGAGACTGACTCCGAGTCTGACAACTAAACTCCCACTTCTTTCAGTTGTAGAGGCAAATGATGAACTATGGAGGACCAAATATACTACCAAATTTTACACATCAGTATCGGACAGCCGTTCTATATGTTACTGATTCAGTATATTTCTCACAATGCAACCAGCGAAGTAAAGGTTGCTATAAAATAAGAAGAGTAAGATATTGATTGAATATGCCACTAAAATGTACACGATCATACTAGTATTTTATAAATATTATTGGACGGATAAACGAGCATGTTGATGGTTGCAACGTGTCCAGTCAATGACTATTATATGAAGGAGTGCTTTCATCCCATCGT
>Ga0214480_100468_pt1 | contig 20558 bp, 20 predicted proteins | sample M1_20Mar14CPVII9_3_FD_165042 | JGI IMG/M metagenome (GOLD analysis project Ga0214480, IMG submission 165042) | Marine eukaryotic communities from Monterey Bay, California, United States - M1_20Mar14CPVII9sort6BwellE17 | ecosystem: Environmental > Aquatic > Marine > Unclassified | place: USA... | reverse complement strand
GGTATTTATGAGGTGAGTGTGCATATATGTATGTTTATTAGTTGAGTGTTGATGGTGTATAGATGATGTATATATTGTTCACATCTTATGCACAAAATATAAACTTACCCGATTGGCCACTTCCCTTCCTTTCTTAATACAGTATCAAATACACGAGGGTCACATATAACTAATTCGTCGTCACCCATTATTGACATGCCGAATAATGGTCCGTACTCGGAGTACATATCCTATATATTTCAAAGAAAAACATAGATATTCAATTTGCAAAAAAGTGCATAAGATGTGCACAATATATACATCATCTATACACCATCAACACTCAACTAATAAACATACATATATGCACACTCACCTCATAAATACCATTTAAATTATCAACACCACCTCGTATCATAAAGTCGGGCAACGTTCCCACGAACGGCCACTTTATTGGACTTGGTGGTTGTGCTATTTTAAATGCCATACAACAAGATTGTGTTGCAACCAGCGCCGCCGTTACTACATAAAGTAAGATTGTGTTAATGGATATCATTGTTTTAATGCTATTAAGAATAGGTCTACTGGATTATTCTTTGTACCTATTGCAATGGCAACAATAGCACAACTTTAAAAAGGTGAGATAGAGGCTATTTCGAAGAGCTTCCTCGGCGAGGTGAAAATGTCCTACTCTTTCTCCCATCTCATAATGGGCCTATATTCTCCATTGGGGGCCCATGTTTATATACTTACTTTGCAAGCTCTATCCGAGAATCAACAACCTACTATGTGAAAAGAAAGAACAATAGCTCAACTTCACTTTTGTACAACATAGATTTCTTACACTGACTTGACTACTTATCTACTTCGACTTCGACATCTATCGACCTATCTAGCATCTCTTCTCTTCCCATTTTTATTCTCTGTATCCCCTAGACACATAATAATGCTGCTCTTGAACTCTATGTAGCTGTTGTTGTTGTGGCTGATGCTTCTTCCCTTGCAGCATAAACTTTCTTGGTTGATAGCTTGGAGATGATGATAATGGTGAGTGTGAATCACTCACCGAACGGCTGTATTGTCGACCAGCATACTGCTGCGGCTGCTGAGTCATCATTCCTTGACTTCGTGAAGAGTTGATAATCCCTCGAGGTGACCATCTTTGGCTCGTTGGAGGCGGTGGTAGAGGTACTTGGTTATTAGCAACAGCAGTAGGTTGAGCAACCTGCATTTGATTATGAGTAGATCTCATAACAAGTGTACCCTTCTTCTTACGCTGTTTACTTGGCTTGATTTGAGGAGGTGTTACTGCTACATTATGATAGCTATCTCGAGGGGCATATTGAGCGGAAGGAGGATGACCTAGATGATGCATACTTGACGTTCGAGCATGTTGTGAACTCATCATCATATTCTGCTGCTGTTCTTGAGCTTGCATCTGTTGTTGCAACTTGGCTTGTTTCCTTGGACTTAGTTGATTTGGATAGTTCAATCGATCACATTGTCTTATGAACTGTTGTAATCGTTTGATGAATGCCGTCGGCATATCCATTTCAATATTGTTATGACCAGCACCACGGGCCCAGAATGGAAAAGACAGTGCCTTGTCAGGCAAGGTTTGGAAGAGAGTCTCGCCGTGGTAGAAGGGTACTACCTCGTCATTACTGCCGTGAATGACATAGACAGGACACCTGGTGATAGTGTTGAAATAAGTATAAAAGGTTGTATCATGAGCATATGACGGGAAGGGAAACAGAGTAGTGGCAGAGATAGAAAAGGATACTCACGTCAAGTCACTAACTCGATCGATATTCGGAAACAAGTCCCCAACAGTAGTGAACCCAACATCAAAAACAACACGGATGACAGACAAGAAGGGACTATGCAACACTACTCCACCAATCACTTCTTCACTAACTGAGAGGTTACGCTTCTGAACACCACTAGTCGTACGCGTCCGTGTCTCCTCCTGAATAGGTTCACGACTTTCAGTAGCAAAGCAAACTTCATCTGTAACACTGCATTTATCTTGTTCTTCAAGATCATTACAGCCGAATCTACCTTGACAGAGTTGTTGTGCTAACCAACACGTTGGACCTGAACCGACACTCTTGCCATAGAGAATGATATGCTTACTTGGTATACCTTCGACGGAAGTCAAATAACTGTATACACTTGATATGTTGGCATAGCAATTCTCCTCAGAGGGTGTGGGTACTGACCATGTATGTGAGTTTAGTAGGTTTGAGTTGTATCTTTGATGATGACTGTGTCGATGTTGGCTAGTAGAACTATGTCGTGAACTACCTGACATGTCCATGTTATTAAAACTTGAACGACGTGTTGATGATGACGATATCGATCTTTCATACGGAGTTGCATGTTGATGATGAGGAAGAGTAGGAGTAGGTGATGACCAATCACCACAGGCATTGGAAAAATCACACGCATTCTCTTCCTCTTGTTGCACTACTCGTTCATCATTTACATATGAGGTACTAAACATCAACTCATCCATACCACCACCGCTACCAGCTGTTGCTTCATTAGGATGAATAATTGGTGCAACAAATACATCTTTAGAATAACGACATCCACCAGGAGTTTGTTCCCAACGATGCTTATCCAATCCACCACTCACACACCATAATTTCCATGCATTAATTTCTCTACCATACACATTATAAAATTGTGATACATATGTCGACTCTTCAATACTAACTCCGTATCCAGAATAATCATAACATATTACATTCACTTGTAATAATCGTGATAAGTCTATTAGGAAGGAGGAGATTAAACCAATATCCTCAGCATTGCCATGGGAGTAGAGTAGTGTATACTTTTGTGTCTGGGCTAGTATTGGATTTTTATTGTTGTGGGATGATGTAGATTTGTGTTGAATATGTATAGCTGGTATTAAATTGTATTCATCCTCTCCTTCTTCTGAGTTGTTGCTCTTATTGTTCTTGGAATAGATCCAGAGATAATTGATTGATAAGTTGGCATATCTTTTATTAGCTAATGTTTCTCCTCCTCCCGTATTTCCAGCTCCATTTGAGCTTGGGAAGTCCAATATGTTAGGCGGGGAAGGCGGTTGGAATAAGATACTCGAAATGACTGTATTACCCATACTGATTTATATAACTCTCTTTGCAAATGACTCTCTCTACCTCTCTCTTCTGATTTAGCAGCACAATCGAAACAAACAATTCAATCCTAATTTACTTTGTTTTTCAATACGTTCAATAACAGCTGAACAATAATTTAATATATCACCCAAGTAATGTAACGTGATATGTAACCAAAGTAAAAAACAGATTAATTGGATAGTGGTTGTTGCAACGCTTATGATTATTGATAAATCACTTGAGGATATGCCTCCGTAGTAGTAAGTTGTTGTTGATAAGCTAGCGGTATCCTTGATGTAGTAGAGTGGGATGATGTCGTTATCAGTTGAAGAATAGATGATAGTATAGATATTGTAGAATGTAAGTATTGATAATGTTGATACTAATAAGTCGAGGAATTGTAGGAAGAGATCAGCAGTAAACATTTCATTTCTATCCTTTGCAAAGCAAAAATGATTGTGTTGAGACTCTTTTTTAGTTGGCTAATTGCAATTGCAAAGATTAATCTATGTTCAATAATTGCAATAAACTGTTATTACTAGTGGTTGGTTACTACCGGCCTTTCACTAGTTAGTGCCACTTTGTGTGAGTAGTAGGAGATCATCTCTCACTCACTCACAAATTTTTTTAGATGGGTGAATTATCCTTTGGGGTATCCTTAGAATAAATGTGTTAAATGTAGGTCTAAATTCTACGTATTCCTATGTACTGGGTGAACAGTAACTTAATTTGATCCTTACTAATTATTCCTTGGGTATTCTTAAGTTTATTCTTGCAAGTAGCGGTTTGGAGACTCAGGTCGATACATAGACATCTCAACCTAAGAACCCAATCTTCTCCTTCATCATTTTTTTATTATTCAACATGGTGGCAATAGACGCCGAAATGGAAGGCTGTCCGTGCATCAATACAACCTCTATACTATCAAATCTTACCGATAGATATTGCACATTATCTAATGGTCAAAAAGGTATACAACTAACTCTAGGAGGATCATGCGTACCATTTTCATATGGAGCTTCAACTTGTCAACAACATGATCTTTTACACGACCCTTCCTGCAAATTAGATCAACTATTTACAGATCAATCAGCATTATCAAATACCACAAGCAGTAATAATAACAATATTGTACCAGCGTATTGCTTTCGAGCATTTTGCTACGTCGATGCAAATACTTGCAAAAAATACAGTGAAGAACGAGTTTATCGTTCGGGCTATTTTGGATATGAAGAGAATATTGATATATACTATTCATATTCGAAATGTAACTCTACCGCAGAGGATTGGTTAGAGGTTGAGGATGATATTGTTGGGAGTAGGGCGTTGGGTGGTATTGATATTGAGGCGTGAGTTTTTATTCCTTTTTGTGCATATCTTGTGTCACTTATGTCTGTATGTGTTCTGAATATTACATCCATTGCAAATCTCCACAGGACGGTACCGACATATCTTAATCCATACATGTATAAGATGGATAATGAAGGGGAGATTCTCCTCCATAGGGGAGATGAGTATTATAATGATAATATCCCGTATGACGGGGTATACATTCACTTTGCAAAACAAATTATGGAGGTGAGTTGTAGAAGAATTGAGTTGTATGTGGTGTATAGGATTATTGTAAACTGTTTTTATTCAACTGCTTATCTACTTCTTAACCAATGTATTATATACAAAAACAGATATCCAAAGGAGACATACAAAGTATGAACTTTACACATCGGTCGAGAGTATCTGGGATTGTACATCCAGCGAGCAGTTTCACTGCTGCCGTTCAGGATATTGAAGATGGATTAGTTGATATGGCAGTCGGTCCATTTTGGGTTACTTCTCAACGTCTACAAATGGCCTCGTTCTCATTGCCCTTTACATATGATAAGACATACTTGGTGATACCGAAGCCAGGAACAAAGGATACGCTCATGGATCAAGTTAACAAAGTATTGGCACCCTTCTCTTATGGATTGTGGGGATTAGTTTTGGGCGTGATTGCCGCGGCTGCTTTGCTGTCGGTGTGGTTTACAGATAGATCTCCTACGCAATCAAACAATACTGACGCAAGAATGAGGAGTATGTACCGAAACAGACACCAAAAAGGTCGATTAGGAATAAAGGTATACAGTCGTTTAGCCCTTGACCAATGCTTAGAAAAGGGATTGGTAAGTACAAGATTTTTGTCCGTGTCTTCTCCTTATTGAATTAAGTTTTGGCCTTAACCATTATCATTATACATGTCATCAGTTCTTTTGCAGTGCCGGAGTTGAGCAAGATGTGAAATCCAGTCTACCGACTAAGCTCCTTCTCTTTGGTTTTGGCTTCTTCATTCTAATTGCAGTCAGTGCATATGTAGCCAACCTTGCTGCGTTTCTCACACTGTCTGGTACATCGGATGCCGTGAAGTCAATTGATCAGGCAGTTGCATCGGGATATAGGATATGTGCCCATCCTGCTCTCAAGAAAGAGTATCAGATTGCCTATCCGAATGCTAACTTTTACTTCCACGAGGATGGGAATGAATTCGCCGGGGTAATGGACGACTATCTTGCTGGTAAGTGTCAGGTACTTGCTATTGGATATGAGGATACATCGATGGATACGAGCTTTTTGGAGTCGATGTGTACGAATGAACTTGTGTATACTACCTCGGTCGTTGCTGAGGTACCGATGGCATTCCCATTAAGACAAGGTATAAATTCAGGAGTTTCGTACTGGATGTATCAAGGTGAACGACTTGGCGTGACACTTCAGACTTCAAAAGATGAGTTTCCAACTCAAGTAGGGTGTGATGTGCATCTATCAGATGAAGCAGAAGGTGATGAGATGGATGAGATAACAGTCAAGAACTTCTTCTTGCCCATTATGTTCTTCCTCGTGTTTGCTGCAATCGCCGTCATGATTCAGATTCGTCACCATCGAAATATCAAAAGGGGGAAGAAATCATTAATGGGTAGAAGATCTTCTTTTGATTTGGTGGCTGGTATTGATGGTAGGAAAAAGCAGGCAGCCAAGAGACGTAGTATGAACTTGAATTTTCAATTTCCCAAAGATGATGAATCAGATTTAGATGATTTGTACAATGAAAATGAGGACAACGTGACTACAAACGGAAGGAGGACATCGGCAGATGAAGCTCAAAGAACAAGCAGTAGGTCACTCATGACAGGGGATCTGCCAGAAGAAAGCGGGGATAATTCTTCCGATGAGAAACGCCATGTGTCGTTTGGTGTAACAGGAGGATATCAGTAACTGGATAGATGCTCAACATTCAAGTTGGTACCATTTGCTGGGGATGAATATATGAGATGATTATGTGATATATTAGTATATATAGTTAGGATTAGGATATAAAATTAACGAAAGAATATGAGTAGGAACATGTAGAGCCAAGATGTAGTTACAAGGGCAAGGAAAGCAAGAATACCATAACTCGTCTATCATTTTCAAAGTCCTCTCAGCAACAAGATATCATAACGTGGATAATGTTACCTTATATGACTTCTAACCGAAACAGACGTACAGCCAAGGATGATTTCGAGCAATTATTGTATGCGTATGCAATCATAAGTAGATAAGGATAGCAAGCGAGCTAGATGAGGGTCGGTATCCTAGATGGTATCTTTTTCAGTGGGGATTGGTGATTGCAATTTGCATTTTTTGGGGGGGTTGTTTTCTCTATTGAAGTGAGCTCGACAACAGCATTGACGATATCATGACGACTAAGATAACATCACTAACATATCTAGAATTCTATTCGGGCATTGGTGGCTGGGGATATGCACTCGAGCATGCCTGCCGATCCATTAACAATAACAAAAATAAAAATGATGGCAATGATGGCAGTGATATCCTTCTACAACCACAACTTCTAGCTGCATATGATCATTCTGATTTATGTAACTCTGTTTTACTTCATAATCATAAGTCCCCTGATATTTCAAGTAGTAGTATACCCTCGAGTGCCAATAAGAAGAGGAAGAAACAACAATCTCTAGCATCACAAACTCCAATCGAAAAACTATCACTCGAAACATTATCATCTTTCAATGCAAACTGTTGGTGTATGAGTCCTCCGTGTCAACCACATACACGGCAACATACGAATCAAATGAATGAAATGAATGATAGTCGTAGTAAGAGTTTTATACATTTATGTAATATGCTAAGTGAGATGGATGAAGGTAGTTTACCGCAGATTATTCTATTAGAAAATGTTGTTGGGTTTGAGAAGAGTTGGGAACATCAAGGTAGCTTTCAATTATTCCGACAAGTACTACACAAAAGAAATTATCAAGTTGTTCATATACATTTAGATCCTACTCATGTAGGTATACCAAACAATAGGCCAAGACATTATACAGTTGCAATACAAAGAGGCAGGAGAGAAGAAGAAAAGGGGGAAATTGGTAGATATGATCACTTGTTTTGCAAAGAGATACTCAACCAAGCACCGATTATACATGGTGAGAGTTCTCTGTTGGTTAAGACATCAACATTTACAAAACTTAGTTCCTTCCTTGATAGAGATATACCACCAAAGCATAATTCTCCAGATTGCAAAGAATCACAACAGAAATGTCAATCATTACAAATACCAATTAAAGTACAAACATCTTCATCGGCATGGTGCTTTGATATCGCCACCACAAACGACAATGATGAATGTATAACATCATGCTTTACACATTCATATGGCAAGTTTATTAGAGGTACTGGTAGCATATTGTATACTGGCCCAACATCTTCTTCTAAAGACGATGAGGATGGAGGAGATAATAAAGTTCAATTCAAGTTACTACCACCGGAAGAACGTACATATGATGAATCATGGTCTAAAGGTATTAATTGGGATTACATGAGATACTTCTCGGGTACAGAAGTTGCTAGATTGATGGGATTTCCAGTTGATGATAATAAAGAGTCTGCTGATGATGATAAGAAGAAGAAGAAGAAATGCCAAGAAGAGGAGGAGAAGGAATGTCATCGAAAGTTTTCATTTCCATCAGAGATTACCATGAATCAGCAGTGGAAGTTATTAGGCAATTCATTGAATGTTCGTGTAGCTGCAGCTGTAGCTGAGATGGGCATCGATTCTGTATACTCTTAAAATGGTCTTTAATTTAATACAAGGATAATATACGCATTCTTCTTCATCACTCGTCCCAAAACGCAGTCTTTACTTTTCTCTGTTCCTTTTGCATACCACTGGTAACATCTAATTCCAACAATGGTTCCAAGTCTTCTCTCTTATCAAACAACTTGACCAGTTGATTTAACTCCAAGTCACCAACATATCCAACAGATAAGTCAGCCGTTAACAGTTCATACCGAGCATAGTGATTAACAAAGGATATACATTTCATCATGACTTCGTGTGCCTCATTCGCCGAGTTGGGGGTATTATCAAAAACTATACATTGATCTGGCCGCTGTTCTAAGCGTAAGGCTGCACCGAGTAGCTCGGATCTTTCATTCTCATAGTTGTCATCTAAGGATACTCTTCTATCTGATGGAAAGTAGTTGGCCAAGCCAGTTGCAATTAGTACCGAATCAAGCTGAGATGAATCAAGATGAGAAGCTATTGCAATTGGCATGTCTACTTCTCGAAGTACGTCACTATAACGAGGAGTGGAGAAGAAGAAGAAGAAGAAGAAGAAGAAGAGAGAGAAAGTGAGCAACGAAAAAGTGAGATAACACATGATGTGCACTTTCACGAGATATATCCATATTAACAACTTACAGCCACTCTGTAATATCTTCTTGTACTGACATATCAGGGAAATCCAAACCAAATAGAGATTCCTCCTCTTGTGCATCAATCTTATCTAAATCTATTCCATACTTTTGAAGCAGGGTTCTATAATCAGCTTGTAAAATTTCCTGCGAGGGAGAGAAGTTTGGTATGAGTGATTATTGTGAGACGCTATCAACTAAACGAAATGTACACACGCCAAAAGATACACTTACATCATAGGCCACAACAATGTCATAGACCTCATTCGCATCCTCACTCCATCCAAATATCTCTTTTACAGCAACTTCCCAGTCTTGACCCATGATTCCTTGGTTGACTTGTTCACTTGATGGAGCAGTTCTGTCCAAATTATTTGCTAGTTTTGACCAGGCAAGGTAGTACATTGAATTCATTTCATCATCACTTGGTGTGGCCTTTGGAATGGTAGTTGTAGAAGAGGAACTGACACCGGTGGGTGAATCTTGATCAACTGAAGCAGTAACTACACTACTATCAGATTCAAGCCAGTTGTTGAAGGCTTCTTGAAAGGCAACATGAAATGTCTCGGCAATGTCTCTTAACTCGAAAATGTCATCTGTCCAGCGGAACACCTCACGAACAGCATCTTCTGGTTTGTATAATGATGCCTGTCTAATCTCATCGCTTGAATCAATAGTATACATGTGCTTATCAGCAACAGCTTTCCAAGCCTTTGCGTGCATTCCAATCATGTCAACAAGGACGCCTTCTAATCTGAATATTGCACCATATTCGCTGAATGGTCTTTGAACTCTTGAAAGGTAAGGATTGTAGCCTGTAGCAAGAGGGTCTACCTTGAAATCGACCACATTATTGATATCTTCCACAGTCAGTTCAGTATACCCAAGCAACATTTCTTTTCGTGCTTTAAAGTAATCTGGTTCGTCACGGGTATCTTTGTAATCTGGTTCGTCCATGGGTCCAAAGTACTGATGTTATGAGGTGAGTAAAGTCAAGGTTGAGAAGATTCATCTCCAGCAAGGCCAAACACAAATTTAAATGCATATCATCCTAGGACGTACCTCCCTACCTAGGACGTCGCTTATGCTAATCCCCTCACCTCTTCCTTTGAGATACTCATCAGCCTTCTTCTGTCGTTCTTCTCTTTCCCATTGTCGTCGTGCCTCGTCAAAGTCATCATCACTCATATCTTCTGCTTTGATACCCAGTGTCTCTTGCTCTTTTCGAAACCATTCAGGCATGGATCCATCACCAGATGGTGCTGCTTGTTGACTTTCACTAGTAGGGAAAGGATCTTCATCGTAGCCTACGCCAAACATGCTCTCCTTCTTCCGTTCCCGTTGTAGGTCTTCTTGAGACAGAAAGTCTTCCCGTTTTGGCCGAGAGGGACGTGGTTTTATCTCTGACATGATATCATCGGCATATTCATCCACATCTATGTCCTCTGACAGAGAAGTCTCATCGGCGGTAGTTGAATCAACACTTCTAATTGCTTCCTCCTCCATCTTCATAAATTCCCTAAATGCTGCCTCGTCGGCATCTCGCGCCTCTCTGTCTTGGTACTGTTTACCAGCAGTCTATATTATTATAGAGCGTGTGTTGTTAGAGGGGCATGAAATTAGATAAAGAGATAGGCAAGGTATTAACAATCGTACCTGCCAACAGAAAATATCATCTACCACGTCTGTCTCCTTCTTCTCTTCCATCCTTTTTAGGTTACCACTGGCATCAACTATGATATCTTCTTGTATCTCCTGCTCATCCTCGTTAAGTTCTAGTACTGCTCTCTTTGGAGGATCGGAAGAAGAAGCTGCTGTAACTGGGCGTTTACCAAGAATGGACATGATCTGATCATCATCGTCATCATCCAAATCAACAGAAGTAAGATCAATACCAAGCTGTTCACTTGCTGCACTGACATCAAAATCGTCATCACTTAACTGTGCATCAGCCATTTCCTCTGCCTTCTTGAGGGCTGTGTATGAGTAAGACCAGACCAGAATGAGGGAGATCAATATAACAATGGATAGTGTAAATATCTCGAAAAGTTCTTACCTTCCATATTCTTCCTCAACTCTTCAATCTCTTCCTCCGTTTGGGCACCAACCTTATTGGCAAGGTTCTGTAGTCTCTGTTCTTCATATGTACCAAACATACCACCGGTAGCAGACGGCTTATCTTCTCCTTCTCTGGTACCTCCTGAGTCTGAGAAGAATGGAGTGTTGGGCGGCGGCGGCGGTGGCAATGAGGAAAGAGAATCTTCTTCTTCCACTACTACTTCTTCCTCCAGTCCTCCTGACATATCGTTAACAAACGACACCTCTGATTCAACCCAGGATGGCATAGTCTTTTGAGTACCTTCAGTTGATGCTTGTGTTGACTCTGTATCGGGAGTAGCTGCAGCAGTCGATTCTTCTTCCTCGTCAATGATATCCGAGGTGCGAAACACTCCTGACAAATCTATTGGTCCACTAGTCTTCTTCTTTCGTAAGAATGCTGCTGATTGACGATCTTCTTCGGCATCATCAGACATCCAACCATCATCTTCTTCCATCAGTGTACCCCGTAATTCCTCTAATGATTCACGAATAGTATCATCCGTAGCCTTACTCATCAACTTGTCTAATAACCGAACTGCCCTTTCCTTGGTAATGCCTCCCTCTAACAATTCCTTCATTAACAAATCATTACTTGATTTCTCCACATCATCATCACTTTGCAGTCCCTTCTGAAGTACCTTAGTCAACTCTTCCTTCTCCTTGGCACGTTTCTCTTCGGTATCTTCTTGATATAAAAAGAATGGTTCAATCTTATTCAATGCCCGAGGCTTAGCAGTACGTTCATCATCCTTCATCCCCAACGCTACCTCCATTGCATCTTGTTCAGATTGTACCTCACGCCATAGATTAAGTAACTTGTATGCCTCGACAGTTTCCTTGGCAGAGAGTTGGTACTTCTTCTTCTTCTTGTCGGAAGATGCAAAACTTGATCCATCCCAACCTTCTTCTGTCGGATCTAATATCTCACCGCCCTCATCATCATATTCTTCTGTCATGCTCATAATATCACTCTTCATATCATTCATTTTGGATTCATCTTCATTATATTCTGGTACCCGCTTATCAACAATCTGTCGTACAATACTCCTATACATTCGTTCCTCAACAACATTCGTGGGTGATTTGAAAAACTTGCCAATTTCCTCTTCACTAGCATCAACCAATCCAGCCTCCCTTTCAACCTCCTTGAGAAACTCCTTCTGTTCCTTCTGTTTCGTAACATATTCTCTACCCTCTTCTAATGCAATCGAATTTGACAACACGCCTAAACTTTGTGGTCCCAACTTCTTCTTTCGTGATGATTGGATTTGATTCAATGTCTCTTCATAGATAGTATCCATATCTTCATTCAAGTTAGATGTTGCCTTTTCAACTACACCTTCCACTTCTTTACGTTGTAACATTTGCCTCTTATAAAAATCTAATTCATCCTTTTGTTTTTGTGTATTTGTATCTTGTATTTCACGTTGTTCAGCATTATTAATAATTTCACGTGATATACCATCTGAATTAATAATTTCTTGTCGTTCTACATCAGATGATGCTGATGAGATTGTATTATCTATGGCTTGTTCTGCTATTATACCTTCTTGTTCCCATGAATTAATTAATTCAAGTTTCTTTTGGTTATTGAGTGTACGTTGTTCTAATAACTTTTCTTCTTCTATTGCATAATCTACAATCTTTTTTGCTTCATTGGTTGTTATATTGAGTTTATCCATACCTTCAATGTCACTTCCTGTTGTGTTTGTTGTGTGTGTAGAAAGAGATGTACAGATATGGTATGTGAGTATAATCAGTCTGGCTAGAATCTTCTAAGTATATGAGCATGTATCAAAACACATATCAAGAAAAACGAACACATCTTATGCACATATCTCTAAAAAACCAAAATACTCATATCTCTCCAACCCCGGAGCTTCCTTTCACATAAACTTTTCACTTCGTACCGATATCTTTATTTCATATACACCGACCTACACTCTACTTTCTACAAACACCACATAAACACAAAGCAGCATAGAACTTACCCAATCTACCATCCTTACCCTTGTCTAATTCATCACTAACCAATCCCTCACTTTGTAATTTCATAGTATTATACTTTGTTTCTAACTCTGCCTTTTCGGAAGGTGTTAATAAATCTAACTCTTTTTGTAGTTGACCTTGCTTCTCGAAGTCTGTTTGCTTAGAAGATTGAGGAGTGCTAGATTGAGGTGTAGAAGTACTAATATCTTCTGGCATATTACCAACTATATTAGTAGTAGAAGAAGAACCTAGAATAGAATTAATGGGTGGCATTCCTTTGAACAAATTGTCTGTATTTAACTTCTTGACTTCATTGCTATCAGTACTAGAGGGAGAGGAAGAAGAAGAGAGGCCTAAGGTACGTTTGAATATATCTCGTTTTCGTTTCCTTTCGTTTGATATATCAACTTCTTCAATATTACCGTTATTGATTATATCATCGTCATCTATGTCATCTGGGGTAGAAGAGTATAATACTGTAGTAGAATGATAGTTTGTAATAATTCTTTGAGAACTCCATCTTGATTTTGATGATGGGTATGATAATTTGTTATTTGTTGTTGTATATATTGTCCATGCTGATACTACCGATAGATTATGGGAAAGTAATAGAGTAATAGTAGTGCATATTGCACTGATTGTCATGGCGGATATGGTGTTCATATTCATATTATACTCTCTCTATTCTCTTCTTCTCGATAAGATGTCAGCGTTGTGCGGCGTTCATTTTGCAAAAGGATACCATAGGATACCAAAATCAAAGACGGACTCGATTCGAAATTGTCCTGCCTTCAAAGTCGGTTTACGAGCAGTAAGTGTCAGTATCACATACTATCTTATATAATGTGCCCTATTCTGACTCTCGAGGCTACGACATTCCGCCCATGACTCATACCACAAACTTTCTTCCATTACTCCATCTTAATCATCCGACGAGTCGTCTGAAGAATCATTAAAGTCTTCCCAGGATTCTTCTTCGTTATAATCTTCATACTCTTCTTGATTATCCTCCAATACAATCTCTTCTTCGCCCTCGGCATCTTGTACTTGATGTTCTCCTCCTTGTCCTACTTCCCCCTCGATGGGTCGTCCTTCGTCTAATATCTGTCGTCCAGGCATATCCATAATATATGCCTCAGTCTCTTCTTGAGAAGGCCACATGTAATCCGCCGAACCTTCTTCTTCACATGATTTATAATACTCTTCCCTACCATTAATCTTATCATCCCTATAATAATCAATTGGAAAGAAACTATCACACTTCTTCGTAAACAAGTCCATATCATCTGTATTAGGTCGTAATGATGAATGCCATGGAGGGTCATCAAACTCCCAATATTCATTAGTAAACATTTCACGCACTCCTGATTCTATATCGGTTACACCATGATATGAATCTGATAAGAACACAATTACTGAATATTGACGTGGTTTGAAATAATAGTACACTTGTTCCTCGTCATCTTGTGGTCTAATGTAATACTCGCCACCCTTGTACATCTTAGGATTCGACAGAGCAAATAGTACAGTATATAATGACCCCGCATCACTATGTCCACCCAATCCTTTAAACTTGCCATAATCTAAATACTCGGATGTTCGTAATCCACAAGTACTTGGTTCTGGTAACTTTGGTAGGGTTAGAGTCCTAAGCCTACCCCACTCTGCATGATCATATGCCATCTTAGTTACATAATCCATACTTGTTGCCACGTCAGGTAGGAATAGTTGTAATAGTATATTGATAAATGTAACATCATTACCACCACCGCTATCCTCAAAGGCTCGTTCATCAAATCGAGGTGGAAAGTATTGTCTTGTACAGGATGCTAAATCTTTCACTGCCTGCGATTGAGAGGGTGTTATGGCATTTGATATTTCTACTAGTACTGTACGATTGTTTCTATCTTGTACTGTATCAACTATTACTGGCTGTTGTTCTTGTTGTGCTTGCATCTCTTCGTTGAGTAGAGTAGATGATTCGGATTGTTTATTCTTTAGACATAACTCCATAACATCGTAATAATCGTAGATGGTACCGTCATCATCATCAATATTTTCACCAAGTAATCCTGCTTTATTATCTTGTATGTACTTCCAAAATCGAGTGCGTGATGATAATGTTGATGGTTTGCTGTTAGTATCATCTTCATTCTCGCTACTGATATTTGGAATATCAATGTTTGTGACAGACGATGGAAGTTGTTCTTCTTCAGTTTCAATCACTGATGACGATGAACGATGCTGTCCCACATAATTGCCTGATAAGAAAACTGATACTAGAATACCAACCATCAATATATAAGAAACCATCTTGCTACGCCTACCGCTCTTTGCATTATTATTGTTGGCAATAGTATCAGAATAAGATACTGATGACTGATGTGTCATCGGGTGAGGTTGCGTCCATTGTGTATCTCCTGTAGGAAGATGGGCATAATATGTTTTTGATTTGTTATCAATATATTGTACCCAACCTGCGGGAAGGACAGGAGAGGAAGAAGCTGCTGATTGCATCGTCTTTGGTTTAGTCTTCTTCATCGTCGTATTTGTAATGTCGTCGTCAGTAGGCTCATAAGATAAGATATTCTTCTTATAAATCATTCAACTCCGGCTATCACCTGTTACTGCATCAATTCTCCTCCCCCATCTTACTCTCGAATAGGCAGTTCCATCGAATATTGCCTGCATTTATGCTCTGCCTACATATCTCATAACTGCCTCATTGTTGCTGGTCGATGCAATAAAAGTAATTTTGGCGAGCTTACTGTCATTGAGCTAGCTTTTTACCTCTTTTTACATTACACGGGTCTCCATTGATAGCAACCCAACTACAAAAATGGTGTAGGATGTACCTCCTCCTCTCATGCATCTGTTCTATACTACTTGGTTGAGACGATAACATATCATTCAGTTTTTAATGGTACAAAAAGCTAAAAGGATACCTTTTTCTTCTCTCTCTCTCTCGCTCGACTCGACGCTCACTCTATTGCATCCTCTTATGGCAATAACTTAATATATGAGTATAATGCTAATAATGTTACCATATATGTCTTTAATACATAATACATGTACTTAGCTGTGACTTCGAGGGCATCGTTTTCTTGGTGTAATCCCGTGATGGTATCCTAACCTATCTTTCAAATAGGAGCGAAGTGTCAGGGGAGTTAGTTGTCTTACTTGTGAGCATCTCTTCAGGCATAGACAATATGACGGCTAAGATAACATCACTAACATATCTAGAATTCTAGTGGATGGGGATATGCACTCGAGCATGCCTGCCGATTCATCAACAAAACAAAATAAACTTTATTTACTCAGCAGTTTTGGCGAGCTTACTCTCATTAAAAAAGAGATGTTGAATTGAATGAATGATATTGAGAGTTAAGGTTTATGTAAGGTTTTACAATGGTGGTCAATAGGGGAGGTCGACGCGTTACTAACACGATGCGACGATATATCGTCGTCTAATTATTCGGCAGCCCTGTTCGGCAGCTGCTGAGATCTAAAAAGAGAAAGTAAGGCCACTACAAATGCAATTGCAAATCTTTGCTATGTATTGATCTTCAAACATTCGACATCATAATATATAATTCAACACATCAACGATGAAGATCTCTCCTCAATCTATTGCAATTATCACCGCCACTATCCTTGGCAGTGGCAGTAACACCGCCGTGCATGGATGTTCACGTGTCCTACAAAACAAGTATGATCACATCATTTCTGGCCGTAGTATGGATTGGGGATTTAGTTTCGAGGATGTCTTGTTTCTCAACCCTCCCGGCCAAGAAATGGACGGCGGAGCTGGTGATATGTCGGTTAAGTGGACTTCTAAATATGTAAGTGCATTAATATGGTATTGTTGTGATTATATCTTTTAGATTTTAGATGAATAAAGAAAGACATAAGATATGTCTCATATTCCATCCTTCAATATTTGCTCATATCTTATGTGCGTCGGCAACTCATATCTTATGTCTATGCTATCGACATACAATAGGGAAGTATAACTTCTTCAATCATCGGTTTCTTTGCAGGCTATGGCGATTTAGCAAAAGAACTAGAAACCGGTCTCGAACAAGGAGAAGGATGTGAAGAGCTAGTTTATGAAAAAGACGGAGGGAGTGATGGATTAAACAGTGAAGGACTTGGTGCTCATTTACTTTATTTGGGTGAAGAGGATGGTACAGCTTACAATCCAGAAAATACAACTGATCCAGTGAATATTGATGTCATGCGTTGGTAAGTTTGTATATTCAAGAGATATATAGCACCTCATCAATTGCTCTAGAATTCTAACACATCATTACCATCTCCATTTTTATTAATAATAAATAGGATTCGTTATGTGCTTGACAACTTTGCCACTGTGGAAGAGGCAGTGGAAGGACTTGGTAAACTTAACACAATGTACAATCCATTCTGTAAGGGATTAGAGATTACCGATGGAAAGGGAAAGGTTCTAGGTGTGCACATGGTAAGAAGAGTATCCCATCTTTGCTCCTCTATTCTTTATTCTATTCTCATTCACCATCCTCTTCACTTTTTTTATAATATCTGAATGAACCAATTAGGCAATGGAAGATGCCACTGGGGATAGTGCCATTGTTGAGCATGTAGATGGCAAGTTCCAATTCTACCACTCCCGGGAAGAAGCATTGGTAATGACAAACGAACCTCCGTATGACCAACAGAAGGAAATACTTGCCAAGTATGATTTCATGGGAGGGAACATTACTCTTCCTGATAATCTCCCCGGTACGGTTGATTCTGTTGATCGTATGATTCGTTTAGAGTACTACCTCACAACAAGTCCTGAGCCAAAGACTGAAGCTGAATCTATTGCATTCGTTCGGTCTCTTATTAGTTCATCAAATGTCCCCTTCGGTGCCCCTTACGGAGGTGGAGTCTACCCTTCTTGGTGGGCCAGCTTTATCGATGTGAGTTTATTGTGTATGTTTATGTATGAGAAATGATATATCATAGTGTATACTCACATAGATTTCTTCCGCATATTCGTATCAACTCTCAATCAGCTGACTGATAAGGTCTACTACTTTGATTGGTTCATGACTCCCAACGTTATCTGGATTGACCAAGGAGAGTTCGATTGGGAGGATATCCCCGAGACTCTTACTCTAAAGCCTCAGGATGTTGAACTCGTTGGAAATGTTCTATGTGACTTTAAGACGTTGGACGGAGAAGACCCAAAGCTTGCCATGTGTGCCGAGGAAGTAAGTACTCTTGCTACCTCTGGAGGCAAGGCCAAGATGACTGCCCTCTTTGCTGTTGGTGCGACAGTTAGCTCGTTCTTGGCCTTATTGATTGTTTAGGTAGATGTGTGTGTGAGAGAGAGAAGGTGCAGTTGAGGATGAGTGGTACAATTATTCTTTAGTCTGCTTTGTTTAAAAGGGCCTAATTGACTACAATGGCCAACTAGATGATCGTTTTGTCAATGTCAAGCATCAAGCAAACTATCCTTTACCTTATCATGCATATACCTGCTCAAATGGTTCACATTCCCAGCAATTCTTTTGCTTTGGTACATCATCTCCGCACTTTTCTTGGGGACTACCATATACTCTTCTTCCTTCATTCTTCCATTTCTTAATAGCATCCAATATCGTTGGTATTTCATCGGCAAAATATCCGTGGACTTTGACATATCTACTCACTTCCGATAGACTTTTCATCGCTCGAGAATGTGCTTCTCCTCGCATGAACTGTTGCATATCCTCCTTACTTCTCCAAACAGTGATAGTATGATGTATACCATCTCGTGTGAACATGGAAGAATAGACATTACCCTCCGCTTTTAGGGCATCATGATATGCTTGTGTAGCTCGGCAAAAGAACTTGGGGAGGGAGAGCCAACCGCTGCTCAACAGACCCGCAACGCTAACGTAGTATTTTCCAAGTTTAAGTTGCATCCTTTTGTTTTGTGAGTAGTAGTAGAGGGGCAGCAATGTCTCAGCCGTGCATAAGTCGTGCTGTTTAGTCATTTCAATACCGCTTATGAAGTTGTGGAAGGAAAGAATGAAGAGATGGGACATACATAAAGTAGTGAGCTATACGAGACAGTTTTTCAAAGAGAGTTGTAATTTATATTACCTGATCTACTTTAATGCATAAAAACTGTCATTATCAACAAGAGAGTTCATACAAGTTCTCTCATGTTGGAGTTCTGGAACCTAGAATCCTAAATATCTCTTCTTCTTGGACTTTATTTACTAGGTTTCTTCCTCTTCAAGTTTGATGAAGCCACCGCATCTATTGATGATATGGTATTATTGCTACTACTGGTACTATTTGGATTGATTGATGCCGAGGAAGATGATTCTTGACTACTCCCATCTTTCGTATTATTCGTGTTTTTGGTCGCTTGTTGTTGTGGTGGTGGCTTCTTTGCTGTTGTTTGATCTTTGTTTTCATCGTTTTGACCCAGCCACTGCACAAACGTTGTCAATCCAAAGTAGTGTGTCACATTACTATCGGTAGATAATGGATAGATGGTCACATACTGCCTAAACCGACGTCCTGTCTTTGTGTAATTCACTACCATGGCACATGATGGACGTTGGAAAAGCACAGGTCCCATCAATTGATTCATATCTTTCCTATTCCTACTTTTACTTGATGCCGAGGCATCGCTACTGCCATTACTCTGCTGCAGTATCGAGCAAGACCTCTTTCCTACAACCTCATGCTTCTTGTACCCTGTCAGATTCTCCCATCGTTCATTTACCTGAACAATCGTATAAGGTCTGTTGGCTAATGTCATTACCATTGGATAATCATACACCTTCTGACCACAAGTTTGAACTGTGTTCGGTATGACCACATCATTAAAGTTATTATAACCCATTGCCATCTTGACTTGAAGCATGAAGGCCTTACACCAGAACAACGACGAATAAAACACAACCGAGAACGTAACCGCGAACATGCCAAGAATACTCGTCTACGGAAAAAGGAATATGTCGAACGGCTTAAGTTGTCTGTCGATGAACTCTGTCGGGAACGTGATAATCTCGTTTCTGAACGTGCCACTGCCGCTAGCCTCATGGTTGAGGTACATTCCAAGAGAGTGGATGTGCTCCGAAGCTTCTTTGCCTTACGTGCTAGCTACAGTGTGAGCCAGAAGCGTGAATTATGGAGCAGTATATTGGACGAGAGTTCGTTCACTTGTCGATTGCCGGTAACACCTTATCAGAGTTTCCCAAGTAGTGAAGTTCAGGTATCGAATTGTCAACGTACTATTGCCGGTGTGGATTCTATGATTGGCGATGCCGCTGCTAATTACGTCTTCTTGGATTCCATCGTCGACCGAGGACAATATCCTGATGGTAAGATCAAGTTCCAGTACACCCTGGTAACAGAAGAGTCTGTTGTGTCTGGTAATCAGCTAATGGCACGGTGGGCCATGTCCACCCTCAATGCAAAGAAATGCGGTGCCAATACGGAACTACATCAACGGGGAATGCTCATCTGTAAGTTCAATTCAGCACACAAGATTGTCAACCTCGAGATAATGTTCGATGTCATGGCCTTCATGCTTCAAGTCAAGATGGCAATGGGTTATAATAACTTTAATGATGTGGTCATACCGAACACAGTTCAAAC
>Ga0214480_100466_pt1 | contig 20596 bp, 20 predicted proteins | sample M1_20Mar14CPVII9_3_FD_165042 | JGI IMG/M metagenome (GOLD analysis project Ga0214480, IMG submission 165042) | Marine eukaryotic communities from Monterey Bay, California, United States - M1_20Mar14CPVII9sort6BwellE17 | ecosystem: Environmental > Aquatic > Marine > Unclassified | place: USA... | reverse complement strand
ATTTTTACCTCATTACTCAGGGGCAGCCCAGGGGCTTCCTCTCCCTCTTTGCACTTTGTTGGTGGAGGAACGACCAACAGCAAGCTGCCTGATGCAAAAACAAGTAATGATGATAATGACAACGATGAAGAGAGTAGTATATCAAAGCGAGTAATTGACTTTCACGACTTGGCTACATTATTTGGATTTCCACAACATTCAATCTCTTCAATAAGTGACGAGGTTGGTGGTCAAAGTATACCAGTTGCTCATCAGGGGAATATATTCCTATTCGGAGGATCTGCCAAGACAGGTGAAGGTGTTAGGGCATCGATGGAGTTCTTAACCATGGCTGCAAAGGATTATCATTTGGGAATAGAAGCACGAAAATGATGAGCATCTCTTCCAATCGATTTTTATATCTGTTGAGATAGTTCTTCAATGTACCAATTAGGAGGTAGGAGTTGTGGAGTTAGTGATATGAGGTAGGTGGTTGAAAGTGAAACTAAGTTAAAGTTCCCAAGAACCAGTGTTCTCCCGTCCTCATAGAGTTGCCAACGTTTATGGCTTTGTATGCGGCTACTAGAGATTATGGTCAAGCTAAATAATCATAAGTAGCTCAACTGGCATCTTCATAAAAGTAACCTTAACTTAATGCTTCTCCAAAAGAAAAGCAGCATAAATAAGTCAATACTTTAACGGTCATTGATTGTCACATCAACCTCCACACCAGGCTCAATACTGATACTAGTAATCTGCTTAACAACATCACTAGGGGCATGTAAATCAATCAAACGCTTATGAATACGCATCTCGAAGCAATCCCAAGTATTGGTACCCTCACCACTTGGTGCCTTACGGGTAGTAACACGAAGTTTCTTAGTGGGGAGACGAACTGGACCGGAAACGGCAAGCTTCTTGTCCACGGCACCCTTCTTTAAGTCAGCACAGACCTTTTCGAGATTCTTAACATTACGAGAAGTTAAAGTAATACGGATACGGTGAACTTGGGCACCAGACTCTTCAAGTCCGGCTTCCTTCTTTCCTGGAGGTACATAGGATGACATTGTGGTAAGATTATTTATGTATACTTTTAATATATATTCACTCCCGACTGTAATATTACATCATGTAATAGAGATAAGATAATGTTGTGAGTTAAGTATAAAGTATTTTTTGCAATAAAAAAAACATATCGTCCCAACCCAAACGTTAACAGGGGTATATATAGTATCACAGCACATTCAAACTACAATTCTAAAGGACATTGTTGCCACTACAACTAGCCAACATATTACTAACCTGAGGCTAAGTGAGAAGTGAGAAGAGGAGGTGAATGGCGAAGTGCAAAGAGGGAGAGGAAGCCCCTGGGCTGCCCCTGAGTAATGAGGTAAAAATATTGAGCTCTTTTTTTTATTGAACACTTGGGTATCGGCGCCGCATCGTTTTACGATATCAATCATCATTACATTTCTCAAATCAACATTACTAAAACACAATGCATAACTAGTATCATATACACCCATACCAAATACATTTACATTAACCATGCCATCTAAATCATCGAAAAAAGGGAAAACACAAGAATCATCAACAACTTTGTCGTCATGGTGGTGGTATATCATTGCAATACTACCAATACCAATACTATTTCTATCATCAAATCTCTTACGTCATACGATTTCAGAACCAGATGCCAATCATGGTAGTGGATCAATGTTTGATTTGATTGCCACACGGTATGATTTCATTAATAGAGCATTGGCATTAAATCTTGATATGTCATGGAGACATCGATTGGTAGAAGAGATTGTTGGTGTAAATGGACAGATATTTCAACAAAGTAATGATGTACGATTATTAGATTTAGCAACTGGTACTGCAGATGTGGCTATATTGTTAGGACAGGCTGCTGCTAGATATAACTATCCTCCCTCTTCAAAGTCATCATCATCGACAACAGACGACAACGATACATCTTCTACTACTACAACAACAGTTTTGGGATTAGATCCATCACAGAATATGCTCAATGTTGGTAAAACAAAAGTACAAAGTAAACAGTTGACTAACATCGTTAGATTAGATCTGGGCGATGCAAGAAAGCTTGACGAATTACAAGATAATACATTCAATGCAGCAACAATGTCATTCGGCATACGGAATGTACCAGAGAAGGTAGATGCGTTATGTGAAATCCATCGTGTATTGAAAAAGGCTAATACAAAAAGAAGTAGTAGTAATAGCATTGAATCAAAGCTAGCAATAATGGAGTTCAGTGAACCAGATAAAGATACAGGAATCATGGGTGACTTGGCACGACTATTTATACGACATTTGGTACCAGCAATGGGTGCATTACTAAGTGGCCATCCTAAGGAATATATGCATTTACAAAAGTCAATTAAAGACTTCCCAAGACCAAGTGAATTTGTAACATTAATGGAGGGTATTAAATGTCCAATAATAAAAGAAGAAGATGAAGGAAGACAAGTATTCGGTACTTTCAGAGTTGCAAAAGTTGTGAATTTGAACTTTGGCAGTGTTCAAATATATGTTGCAAATCCAATAATGAAAGAATATGTTACAGAGTGATCGGGCTTATTTAGGGCTTGGAGGCCACTATAACCAATCTCACAGGATACCACCAATCATAAAGAAACTCTAAGAATAAAGACTTTTCAATCAACAGCTCTACTATTTGGTCTATACTGATACAGTTACCATGCTATGTGCCATGGAGGGTATGTGTTCAAGTATATCATCATGGTGATATAGTCAAAATGAGTAAGATCTTCGCCGCGCCGCGCCTCGATATTCGGTATCCTTATTTACTAGAAAAATCAGTGAAAATCTCATACCTCTAATTATTATTATTATTATTATTATCGCTCTCATTCATCTCACATCTAAGCTCAGTTTCAAGTTTCTTTATGTGCTTTATTTCATCTATATAGCCGAACAAACTCCGTCCACCATAACTTATCTTAGGAAGATAAGCTTTGGATTGAAATAGAATCAAATATAATAACCCCTTCTTTTCCCTACAACATCATGGACGCTCAAGAGATAGATGAACAAGATGTATATCAATACTATATCCAAAGGATACTTCCTGCAATTACAAAATCTTTTCCTATACTATTATCCAGGCTAGCTCGAGATGGTACCTCATTGTTATGGTACTATTTAACGATATTTATTGAGTTTCTGTTTCCTGTATGGTTCAGGAGATGGACCGCTGAGACAACTGATACAATCACCCGAGCAGCTGTAGAGAGTGGAGAATTTATTTCACATTGGACACATGATTTAAAGAGTAAGTCTTCTGGTAATGCTACATTTGTAGATTATGTACTAGAAAAAATGGATTTGAATAATGACGGGAAGATATCGACCGCTGAGTGGAGTAGTAATGCTGAGGAATTGAAACACGAAGTTGAACTATTAATGCAACAGTATTATCATGCGGTTACTGATAAATTACACAATCAACAAAGTACTGCCTCATGGTATGCTACATTACGTACTCTTGTTGGGAAGATAATTGCAGTGGATTGGAGTATGGGTGTGAGTTTTATTGTATTTGTTTACATGCAGTTGGTATATCTGTTTGCTATGTGGATTCTCTATCTATATTCCTTCTAACTCACTGGACAACAATCGATCTCTTTCCTACCATAGGCATATCTTTGGCATACATGCTCTGGCTTGATTATTGTTCTCATTATAACATCAATCGTTCCTGGTCGATTGCATGGATGGACTGGCCGGTTACTGCGGTTCCCAATCCTCGGCATGACATATATGCTCATTTCTGTAGAGTTGGTAATGTATATGGCGATTAGATTTGCAATTAGACTAATGGAGTGGTTGTTCGCTAATTCAAAGCATAGGAAAATGAGAAAGAGTATGGAAGAGAGTAAATCGTATGAGGAGTGGTATAACTTGGCAAAGAATTTAGATATTAGTCAAGGGCGTGATAATTGGCAAAACAATGTCAATGATGATACTGCATACCGTTATTCATGGGTGAGTAGGTACTGTAATATGTTTTGACGCTTCAATTGTTGGTTATCCTGACTATGCTCTCCCACCTCATACATACAGCCATTCATATTGGAATTATTATCTGACTTAAGGTTATCCAGGAAGAATAATGATATTATGATGGCACTGGCTGTACTTCAACAGTGTACGCGTAAGAACGTTGGTGGAATAATGAGTGACGACTTATTTTCCTTCACAAACCGCGGTGAGCCAAAGCAAGTAGTGTCAGAGTTCATTGACGAGGTTGAAACAACTTTACAGTGGGTTACTGGTAAAGTAAAGGAGAGATCTAGACCACCTCCGCATACAAAAAAGCTTTTGGTTAAGAGCAGTAAAGAATATCAAAAGGAAGAGTCAATAGTTAACAACGAGCTCAAGACAAAAGTAAATCAGGAACAGTCGAAGATATTTAGCCACATTGTTGAATGGGCAACCCTTGGCATCCTTAAGCCTGACGAAAATCATGTTGCAAAAGAAGAGAGTATTCAGAAGAATGTACCAACAGAGACAGTAGAATCAGATCTCCTCCGTAAGACAAATGAAGAATACGCTAAGAATCTAGTCCTTCGGGAAAAGATCAAGACATTCCTAAAACGAGCTCGGGCCGCATATGGCCGAACAGCTCTTTGTCTGTCGGGTGGATCAATGATGGGTAACTATCATTTTGGTAGTGTGAAAGCTCTTCTTGAAACTGATTTATTACCGCATATCATCTCAGGTACTTCGGCTGGTAGTGTGATCGGGGCCATGGTTTGCACAAGAACGGATGAGGAACTTATTAGAGATCTCAAGCCAGAGATACTTGCTCCGAAAATGTCAATATTCGAATCATCATGGGGTCAAAGACTCTCTAGGGCTTGGAAACATGGTACAATGTTTGACCAAGACGATTGGTATGGAAGAGTTCAGTGGTTCACTTGTGGAGAAATGACATTTGAAGAAGCATTCAAGAAGACCGGCAGAGTGTTTTGTGTTACCTTATCTGCAACGAGTAAAAGGGCGCCTCCGGTACTTATCAACTATATAACTGCCCCAAATGTTGTAATCGCATCAGCCGTCCTGGCTAGCGCAGCCGTACCAGGCTTTGTTGATGCTATGAGATTAAAGGTAAAGGATGAGAATGGAATTGTAAATAACCAAGCAAAGTGTGATGAAGTGAGTTGTTGAGTTTGTGTGTTAGTTGTCATCATGTAAAGCAATTCACAATATATACTCATACCCTCAATCCATGTACTGACACTTTCTTTGTTGTCTGTATGTTCTCAAATAAAGGAATATCGTGATGGTAGTATCGATAGTGTAAGTTGACGACAATCCACAGGATACCAACATTATCCTCTTGGCAATCTCCTTCTCTATTATCTCTCTTACCATTCTCCTCTACTCTTTCTAATAGGACATTCCAACAACTGGTCTAGCCGAAATGCTCAACTGTAGGTTCTTCCTAGCTGCCCAGGCAAATCCTCATATAGTACCTTTCTTCTTTGAGTCCAAGGGGTAAGTCTTGCTTAACCAACATATGATAGTTCTTCTCCTGCTAATATCACCCTTGTATCTCTAATACTCCATGGCGCCCTAATTCTCTGATTACAAACAAAAACCAGAGACGTCGGAAGACCTTCTCGGTGGTCATCAGGGACACGAGATGATAGTTGGAGAGGTGGCTTTTTGCTTTCGGCACTGGAAATGTATCTTAAGAATGATATGAGGAGCAAGTTTCACTTTCTTAATGATTTAGAGGTAGCGGTAGGCTTTACATCGACTATGATGACCCAGACTTACTCCGGCAGTACAACTATTGTACCCCAGGTTTGCTTGAAGGACTACTTCTTGGTATGTTATCATCTCTGAATTGTGCTAAACCCAAATTGTGTCACAGTGAGCTCACCTTTTCATATATCCACAGCTCTTTACAGATCAATCAATAGACGATATGAAGAGGTATTTTCAAGGTGGATCTGTTGCTGCTTACCAACATGTAGCAATGCTTAAATTGCATTACAAGATAACACATGCGTTGGAAGATTGTCTAGCAAGCCTTGAATTTGACGAGTCTCCTGACCCACCAAGAAGACGACGATCCCAATTATTCAAACAGAGGTCACTTAAGACGATTTCTCGGTCACCTCCGTCAGGTGGTGTTCACTTTGACAAACTAGTATCTAGTAACGATCAATTGCAACAAGGGGGGAGCGATTCAACGTCATCGGCATCATCATCAGATTCAGATGGATATGTGAGTGATGACGAACACGAGAGAGGAGGTTTTGATGGCGTTGATTATGGTCGTCGGCCATCACTAAAGAGTTCTCTTGACAATAGAATATAATGTGTACATATATACTAAGAGATATTGACAATAATACCAATTATTAGTTGTTCTTATCCTCAATCGGCTGCCAACCATCAACAAATTTTCCCTTAACGTATCTCGGCTTGTTATCAAACCTCCAGCCAACCTTCTGGCCCTTGTACTCGCTCCATATATGTCATCAGCGTCATCCACGGTGACTCCATGGTCCCGTTCTATTGGTTCGAAAGAAGCATTGTCTGAGATTGCATTATTCCACGATTCAAAGTCAAAAGCATCATCATCATTTGGAGTCCATTCGTCCCATTCTTCGTCATCTTCTTCTAAATGATCAGATACAAAGTCATCATCTTCAAAATTATCATCCATTTCTTCCTCCTCATCTGTTTCATCATATAACTACATGAGGAATGATAATATGATTATTTTGCTCTAGGGAATTGTTCTATATACTAATAGCAAGAGGCCATTTTAAGAAATTTGCCCTCTACCTGGATTTTCTTGGGTTACTACCCATAGCGGCGATCAAACGAAGTGGCTTGTGTAATTAATGGGGGATTATTGATTATATGTTAGTAAAATAAACCAATGATAAGTTGGCTTAGTTTAGAAGAATGAAGTCCAACACAGTAGGTTTGGTTATCTACTAGTGCTATTTTGCATAGAGCAGCTCTAGTCACTAGCAGCATGCATAATTAGAGGTTATAACATACATTACAATCATACTACGTCCATATCATACCTTCACCATACTTACATCTTATCGAAGAGATTATTATCACGAAGGACACTCTCTATCATTTATTAGATGATGTCGTCATTCAAATCACTCTGGAAATTATCACTAATAATGACAATGACATATGTCAGTCAATGTGCGTCAAGCAATGTCAATGCAGGTTCAGGTGGGGGTAATACAGGGAGGCATTCATACTCTTTATCAACCTTCTCTCCATCTGGTAATATAGATCAGGTTGTTAGGGCTATGCGTGCTTCCATGTTGGGTGTACCCATTCTAGCATATTCTATACCATCAAAAACAGTAGAGATCAGTGATATATCAACATCAACATCTGTAATAACTGAACAAAGTAGTGAGTGCATAAATGATACATCTACTACAAAAACTGTCTCAACAAAAACAATATCAGATAATATACAACCATGCAGTAGTATACATGAGGGTATCTATATCTCCCTACCTCTGCGATTTCTCAGTACATCTCCATTCTTACTAGACGATGGTACTCCTCGGATCATACAACTCACACCCTCTCTATGCATTGCACATTCAGGTGTGGGTGCTGATGGACGTGTACTATGCGATATAGCTATTAAATTAGCATTAGACTATAGATATGTATACGGAGAGGAGATATCAGTAGAGGAGTTACTTCAAGGTTTAGCTGAGAAGATGCAGGAGATGATAATGAAGGTGGGAGCTAGACCATTCGGTTGTGCACTCTTTATTGGGTATCTAGGAAGTTCCAATGATAATCGTGAAGAACCAGCAATGTATCGTGTTGATCCTAGTGGAGCTGTGGTACTATTGAATAGGATAGATGATTCAACAAATATACTAATTGAAAGCAGACGAGGGAGAGGATCAGTCGCCTTTCTTGGTAACTGGGACCGTTCACTCGAGCAAACAAAAGATGATATACAAAGGCAGTTAGAAGATCACAATTTTGCAAATGAAAAAGAGTTGCAAAGCATGATGGTAGAGGTTACAAAGTCAACCTATTTGACGGAGCAGCAATCCGTCATCAGTGCTTCTCAATCAAATGAGAAGAAGAAGATGAACCAACCAGCATTATTTGCCTCTTTTACCCGTGAGCAGGGGCTTAAAATCTCGCATATCTTGTAGTATTAAAAAAGAATCCATGGACATTAGATTACTTGATGTCTTTACAATTTATCTTTCAGGCAGTTATATCTTGTTGTTTCAAGACAGTGAACTAAGATATAATTCCATCGAAACCCCTCACACACAATCAAATTTCCCCCAGAATAATCCAGGTTATAATCTCTCTTACAATATTCATATGCTTGTTAATCGACCCTTTAATCCAAGGAAACTTAAACATTGCAGCAGCAGGAGTACTTCTCTCGAGAATGAGTTGCTGGCGACATAACACCGCTACTAACCTCCCTGACAAAAGTACCAAGAGAATAAATCACTACCAAATGCCAAACAATGCCAATAGTAACTGCTACAACCGATGCTGTTTTCTCATCACCCACTACTGATGACCAATTAAATACAGCTGCTTGCCAGATGATAATGATTAAGCTAATAAATTGCCAGATTAAGGAGATAATTACGGCACATCGATGGTAGCGAATGGCACCAAAGATCACGAGAAGATAAAAGGCAATCGAGATACAATACAATGCAATCGTCCAGCCATTGTAAGCGACATTGCCTGTCGTTGTTGCAATGAGACCTAAGATTACCAGAATCAAAGCAATAAGACTGACAAAGATAGTCGCCTAGAGTAATGATATAATAAAACATTAGTGTTAGGTATTGGTAAAAGAAAGGAATTTGTATGTACTACTCACTTTTCTTGAATCGCAACAACAAAAGACCCTGGTCTTTGACACCAGTTGCTACGATATCAACGAGAGTGACAAGAAATTCTGTAACAAGGCTCAAGCGTTTGCTGATCTAGCTGATGATGGCGAGTTTCATGTATTCATTGTCCTTACAAACTCCTGGTTATATGGCAACGTATTCGAGCCACAGCTTATCTATTTGGAGGCTGGTTTTGTCCGAGAACGTAGTTCAGTGTTAGAAAATGACTTGGGAGGTGGGAATATCGTCTTTAGCAAGAAGAAGTCATTTGTTGTAATGACTGGAGCTACAGGATTAGCAGGTGATACCCAAGAGACTAAATCATCTATCCAAAAGGAGTATCAATCTGTAATGAATGATATTGTTCACAATGTTGTAAGGTTTGCTACTGGTGAGATCGACGAAGTCACGGAAGAAAACTATAATGACTATTCGACCTTGGGTAACATGGGGATGACACACTGCAGTCGGGGATTACACATTCCGCTTCTGAATTGTGGTGTGGTTTATCGACAGTCGTTATTAGAACAGGTTGATCCTGGTGCACGTGCAATCGATCATTTCTTTGGGTCAAAGACTCCACCGGATGAGGAACTATATCCTTCCTCACATTTAGCACGATCTCAATTGAAGAATAAGGACAAAAAGACGAACCGGGAATTTTCATTGCCATCTTGGAGAGTTCAAAACATGCTCTCGCTTACGGATGATGAAGATGATGATGATGTATCTTCAGAATATACTACTTACCTCGCCAAGAATAAGTTTGAATCAGTACTCAATCGTGTCAATAGTGAACTTGAACGATCCTCAGGGAATCAAAACATAAAACAAGCCAAACGGCAGTATTGGCAGAGAGCCTTCCCATATCTGAAGGTTAGTATTGAAGCACCGGCAAAAAAACTCATCAAAGCTTGGGCAGAATCGAATGGAATCAAGCTTGAAGCTACTAGCGATAGAAAACCTGTTGATATCAAGACTCGCGATGAACGGAAAATCATTCGTGACTACACAAACAATCACTACAATCCAAAAGAAGAGGGGAAGCAGTATCTATGGGTTATTATGGAAGGGAAGATGCAAGAAGCAAGGGATGCTGGAGTCATGGATATTGATACTTTGGAGACAAAAGGACCTGATGGAACTGTCTCACACCATCTTATTATGCATGTAGAAATGAAAGTGGTGCGTGATCTTGTCATGAACAAAAAGGGAGCATTATACAGTGATATTCCTTGGACATTGAAGAAAGTATACTTGGATACACCATCCAGGGGGGGAAAAGCAGAATATTACAAAGAAGGAAATGCCAGAAATGCGGATGGCAAACAATATTTTGTAGCCTTGTATAAGGTGGTGAAGAAGGATGATGAATGTGATAAGAAGCCTGCCGCTAAGAAGCCTGCTAAGAAGCCTGCTAAGAAGAAGCCTGCTAAGAAGAAGCCTGCTAAGAAACCTGCGGCTAAGAAGAAGGCATCTTCTAAGCAGTCCAAGAAATAAGCAAGATACGGAAGAGAGATGATTACAATATACGTAGTAACATATGTGTTAGTAATGTGGGTTACAAAGACAATCAAGTCACGACGATTAAATATATACATAAAATCCAAATCACTGAGACTTCAATTGAAAAAAAAATACTAACGCAGACTTTCCTGTGTCCCTGCTTTCCCTCCTTCTTTCTCCCTTCGGAAATGAGTGGTGTAGAATCCGCCATTGTTTGTTGTAGTATTGATATCGTAGGAGGTTATAGTAGTAGCAAATCTTCTGCCATTTATTAGAGGCGACACATGTTCATTCATTATGTCATTCTTCAAATTAGGATACCATATCTTTTTTTGATGGACGGTAGATACGATTCGTCATCTTCGTCATCATCTTACTATGGGTATAATATAGTAGTCGATTGTAGTACTCTCTAAGTTGTGGGGGATGGTGGCGGCCACTTTTAAACATTCAAATTACTATATATCTATACATATCCATTCTATTGTTTTTCCAAAAGAACAAGTGGAGTAGCTTCAATTCATTCTGCTCTTGCTTTCTACATTATAAAGACGACTAAACCATCTTGCTTTTGATCGTTCATGTTTTACATAACATGATGCTCATAATACTCTTGAACATACAAATATAAACAACTAATATCTCAGATCAACATCATTATAATATAAATAACAATAATGACAGATTCCACACCATTAGTACAACAACAAAACAACAAGAAGCTAGGTCATCGAGTTTTCTGCTGCTGCGATTCTAGAAAAGCAACCATCTTGGTTAGTCTCGTCGCTCTGATACTAAACATCATCTTCCTTATTGGATATGCTACAGGAAATCATGCCAATTCTGTATGGGCCATCGTCGTCTACTCAATCTCGATTGCCTTTTATCTTCTCGTAATATTTGGTGCAATCCGATATCATCGATGTGCCGTAATTATATCCTTAATCTGGCAGCTTGTGGCAGTTGTATTGATTATCATCGGGACAATACAGTTCGACTGGAGCTCAGTGAGTGGTGATACTAAAACACAGGACATTATAGCAGTTACTGTGGCCTTGATTTGGTATTTAGTAGTCATTTACTCTCTCGGTACCTTTGTTCGAGAGGTTAGCAATGGTATAATGAGCCCAGCGACACACTCTAGAGAGAAGTATGCTTGCTGTTGCAATGTTTAGATGAATGTCTTACTACCAAGCGTATAATAATATAATAGTGTAGCTGATGTATAATAGTTAATAAGTCATCCCTAACCTTAACTTTTTCTATGTCACACACTATTCAGACTTAAACTCTCTACTTCTCTGTAACACTATTCTAAAGTAACATTATATATACAACATACTGCCTTCAGTGCGCATCCCGTCTAATATACTTAATACTCATGACCATCATCATCTTCTTTACATAAATCATGAGTATCTTCATGGTGTACTACTACTCGGACAAGATTGATGATTCACCTCCTCATCAATGGCGATCTGTAACATTGAAATCTCTGCTAAGATATGCGCCTGTTCCATCTTATTCTTTTGTATCTCGAGTTGGAATTCATCAAAGGAATGTGACCGTGTTAGATCTGTAGAGATTGTGGGCATTGTTGATGACATGGTTTGGTACTGCCATTCGACTTCATCCAGAGATGATTCATCAGCTCTACCAATAGTACTCATTAATGCACATGCTCTCCTCTTCTTTTCAATCTGTATTAAAAGCTCAGCCTCTCTCGCTGCCTTGGCTTTTGTAACAATTAATAGTTCCCTCTGTAAGACTAATTCCTTATCAAGCTTCGCTTGACGTAACTCATTCAATTGCGTTCTTAACTCAGACTCAATCTGTATGTTACGAGCACTTTCCTTGAGCAATCGAGCGCGTAACTTTTGAATTGTAGTATGTGACATGCTTGTAAAGGCCGGATTCTTGTAAAGAAATGTAGCAAACGCTGAATCGAACTGCCTCGTGATGTTGGCATCTATTGTGTTTGATACAATATCTCTCTCCTCGTCGTCATCGTCGTCGTTATTAGTAGTACTAGTTCCAACACAGCCGGTATTAACAACATCATTATAGCATGAAGTCATGTCGGCAATACCACATGTAGCCCCACAAAATGCTCGATCACCGCCCATTATGATACCCTCGGTTGTCAAGACAGAGTTTAAAGGAATGTATGCAGAAGAGGAGGTATCTCCAGCATCGGGGGGTAAGGCTAGATTCTTTGGCACATGCTGTTCTACACCGAGGAAAGTTCTGCTATTGGATGCAGTTGATGTTGATTCTTCAGATTCGTTATCATCATGAGCACTACTGGTAGCTTCTTCTTCATCTACCTCAGCATTGCAATTACTACCCAAGTATCCTAAGTCGCTATCACTCGAGGTTTGACCTGGAGTAGTCGAGACGCATGTTGGCGATTTTGATGCCGTTTTACGAATAACACGAACGGGTGTATCGGTTGTAGAAGGACGGGCAACACAATCGATGATGCCACTTAGTAAAGAATCCATTTTGTATACAAATGATATTGTTGGATGATAAATAAATGATGAGTAACTGTAACTGTAACCTAGTTTTTCAAATAGCTATGAGATGCTGCTCGTCGTTTGATTCACTCTAGATTGATTAGGTTCAATAGTTTATGTACTAACTATGTTTTGCTGTGTTAGAGGCGACTGGGCCATCATCTTCAACCTCCTATCGACATCCTTCGTTCATTACTTTTTTCATCATTGCCGTCGCTCTCCAATTTTTCATCATCGAAAGATACTTGATATTGAGGTATCTTTTTAACTCACGCCTGCCCGCCGCCTTCTAATTGAATGGGCGCCCGCCAGCCCTCACAGCGATAATGATCTGATAATGATATAATCACCCATGCATACCCTAATATTAGCCAAGTTGTTATTCTATAAGGTGTGGATATGATGAAAGGCAACAGCCGACCATTAACATTCGTATCCAGTAGACACTCGGAAAATGCATTATCAATCATGAAGCCATCATCCCCTCAAAACAAACCAGCAACATTGGATGATATTATTACAACTAAAACATCATCACAATTGAATTTATGTACATATACAGTGAGTTCAAATTTGATAAAGGAATTCTTTGATGATGTACTGTGCACATATCCCACAGTGTTTGATCTTTGATACTGTGCATATCTTACAACTTATACACCAGGCAGGGGAAGATCAAGGAAGATTGGCGTCAATGGCCAAAGAGTTTGGTTTAGCTAAAGGACGACGCCAAAAACAACAGATTCGAAAGAAGCATGCTTTCAAGGTGATATTTGTTTTGATATAGCTTTGTGTTTTGTATATGAAACACTCACAATTCCACTTGTGATAGCCTTTCCTTAGGAACCCAAGTTCTCTCAATTTGAAAGAAGAAGATGGTATACCATATTATGATAAACAACCATCAACACTTAATGAACCAATTAATTATGCACAAGATGAATCATCGAATAAACATCCACCATTAAGATTTGTATTCACGGGTTACTCTCTATGGTTAGAACTCGAACAAGTAGATATAGATGATAAGGGGTTAGGTGACTTAGATCGTGCTATGGTAGATGCCGCAGATCGATTCAATCTAGAAGGAGCGATCCCATCACCACATGTTACTGCCCTTTATGGAATCAATACTATTAGAGATGAAGTAGAGATGAGAAAGGTATTTAGAGAAAATGTTAGGGATGTTCTATTAGATATGGCAGAGAAGAAGAGGAGTATACAAAGACAAGAAGAAGAATGTAATGAGGATGATGTAAATGGTGTAATCAAGTTGTGGCCGAATCTCTCTGCAACAGGAATAATTGTTGATACTGAGTTTAATGGAATAAATGGTGGAACAATGGTAAGAAAAGTTATGGTATGAATGATATAGTATGCTTAATGTACATAATCTGTCAATCTAATTCTTCTTTTTGCAGGATATGGCATGGGCCGAAATTAGCTTAGCAACATCACATGAACATGAAGAGCATATTGATGCATTGCATAAGCTCTTTTATGATAGGCCATCTTCGACTGAAGAGTATGTTCCTAGATCATCTCCTTGGGTACCTCATTTATCTCTGCTATACGACAATCCTGGAAAGTCCGACTTAGTATTGTTTTATCATGTGAATGCTTGTGTTCAATATGAAGTCTTGTCGATTTGGATACTTCATTTGACTTTAACTTGCCTTTATTTGATTACTTTTGCAAATCACATGTACTAACAGAAGTTACTTTCATCTCTCTTCAACTTCATAACCTGTGATAACGCACATCTTCCAGAAGGTTTAGGTCCTAATGTTTCACGGACATTAGTTGAAGAGTTTATGAAAGAAGAATGCCCAACTCTGAGATGTGTCCTTGAAAATACCAACAGCAGTGATGACATATTTAGTAGAGAAGTCACTGGCATTGCACTCTGGAGAACTTGTGGGACAATGGCCGAATGGGAATGTCTAGAGCGATTCGAGTTCCCAACAACCTTAACAGGTGCGGAGAGATGATTGCAGGGACTAGGTGCGTGTTTATAGATATGATGCATACATTTTAATCAATAAATATTTACTATAACCTTCACCACACGACTTAGGCATGCATATCCATCACTTAGTCATCATTCATTTGTAGTTGATCAATCTGCTGATGCAATTGAGTGATTTCTGCTAATTGTGCTTGGTTTCTGGCAATAATCTGTGGTAAGCGCAAAACAAGACAATCTCCACAAGGTTCGTGCCTGGTAAGCGTGCATCCAAAGCAAGTGGGTTCAGACCCATGGTATTTGCATCCGCGTGCAGCATCTACAGTATCAAGTTGAGCACATGCCGAACAAAACTGTGATTTACAAACAAAGCACTGAATTGAATCAGAACCGCAACAATATTGATCCCAACTTTCACAGAGTGTAATACCACAATTATCACACAAATCACAGTACGGTCGATCGTCACAGGGTTGATCTACACTGCAAGTACGCTCAAAACAAGTGAAGCATGCTCGAATGAAAGGATTGCCACAACTGCATACGACATTTTCATTCAAAAGCAACTGGTTGATGTTAGTTAGTACTTCACGGAGTGGTGACTCATTGCGAGATTGTTCACGCAACCAACCACGAGACAGGTTTCTGAGTAGATCTAATCGATCCAAAGGGTTGGTACCAGCGTTTATCATACTAACAACAATGGGAATGACGATGTCAATAGACAGAGCATGCATAGATTCTACGCCGTTCACCTGCCGATAAGGAAGACTGAGACATTGCAAGACAGTGGATTCACGTAGAGGTTCCAAGCCATGACCAACAATCTGCGTACAGCCTTCCAGTCGTAATATCTTCAATGTATTTTTAGCATCAATACTCAACAGTAAAGCACGAAGGTCTTCATCAGATGGATCACCGGCAAACTCATGAATCTCGGCAAAGTCTAATTCCCAATATTCTTTTGATGCAAGAACGGCCTTACTCGCGGTACTAAGTTTGGCATTGTTCCAGCCGATATCTTTTAAAGAGGAAGCCGTCAACGCCACGGCAAGTAGTAATCGATTTGTCGAGGGAAGATAATCGGCAATAGATGTGAGCGGAAGATCAACAAGGTTTGGAGTCATCAAGGTTGTTCTCCTTCGCTTGCTATTATCAAATGACAAGTCCATGTTCAATAATGAAAAATAAACACGAAAGCTTACTTAACATTATTAAAGTGAATGAGAAGAGCTCTAAAAATTGGCTAGGTACCTACGTAACAACCATTCCACCACTAACAACAAATAGTCATATTCAATCTAAACCAATCTCATAACGAGTACAACCTCAATGAAATCAGCTAAGATTGCAACATACCTCGGCCCCACTCATAGTGGAGACTCCACTTTGGTTGATAGTAGCAGCGAGGATGGAGATACAGGGCTCACAAATAATCAAGGCAAATTGTGAGTTTAGTTGTATACTATAATATTGGCTCTTGGCACTGGTGTCTTGCATCCGTAAAGCCATCTTCCTTTGTGAACTCACTAACAATCAATCTCTTTTGTACCGCAGGCTTTATCTTATTCATTTACACACGGCAAAGGCAAAAGACAGAGACAGCAAGGATCGATGGCTACGAAAACAGAGTCTTGATATATTGGTCTACGAGGGTGTTGTTTCCGAGCTGTTCGATTACGATTATGCACCTCAGTCTTCACTGGTTGAGACTCGAAGAGTATGGCTAAACGTGTCGCAAGAAGGACAGTCTGACATTGAGGTACTCCGTGAAGAGGAGCTGATCAATGCTCTTCTTGTGTCATCCAAATCACACAAACCCGTCGTGCTGTTCCAAGTTTCCGACAAGGGACAAGAGGTAATACAGGACTTGGCACGACAAGAGAAGGAGGCTGTCAATACTTTTGCTCATAAGCCAGACTCACGAGAGTTGTTAAAGACATCTTGGGACGGAGAGTGTTTTTGGCTTGAGTCATCGTCTGCGTACAAACGTCGATCTACTGCAACAGATACAGAAGATGTATCATATGTTTCCTCTGCTTACATTCCACAATGTCTCCGCTTCGGTGGACGCCCCACAATGAGTAATGCGCACCGTGCACATGAATCTGGACAGACTGGCATTGATAACATTCGTGATAACGATTTGGAAGAGATTGTCACACTAAACTCTGTTTCTATGATTGTAGCCGAATACATACCGTTTGGGTCAAATCAAATTGTTCAGTTGAATAATAATGTAGGTTCTACAGAACGAGTTCAGGGAGGATATATTTCCTCTGTGGTTGATGGGGATTCGAGTGGTACCGCCTTGGAGTTAAATCCTGAACTCACCTCAGTTGAAGTCCTTGATTACACACATACCAATCATCTCAACTTTGAGGCAGAGATACGATTCCGTGAAGATCCGGGCGTAGTACAGGTCGAAACGTTTGGCATTAGTATGAATGCCGAGGGAACGTGCTTCTATGGTCTGCAACTTGAGGCGGTTATGAATAGAATCAAGGACAATATATCGCTTGATCACTTATCTCGTATTCTTGTGGATATTCAGCAAGACTCCTCGTCTATTGTGGACTCTGTCATGTCACAATACCAACGTGAACTCTTGGATTTGGTCTTCATTGGAGACGCTCACAATCGCAACAAAATCAACTTGATTATTGCCAACGAGATCACTCCTCACTTGACTGCAGATGAGTTTATGGATAAAGGGGAATACGAGAATGAATTCAAGCAAGTTATCGGTGACACAAAGGCGGCGTTCGATATAACCGAGCAAGACAGTTTGATCTTTGGCTCTCAAGGACTACTCGTGTGCGGTCCAACGGCAAGGAACTACGAGAGCTTGCTTTGTGCTTACATCTCCTTCAACTCTCTAGACTTATTCCTGCAGAACTTCTTCTCTAGAGTGTTGCTCCACAACGACGACTTGAAGGCATCCTATCAGATTGTCGAGAAAGTTGAATACGACCCCCTAGCCCTTACTCAGTCTAGGAATAGATTGTCTACGTTGTCAAAGGACATTATCATGCTTGATCAAGTACTCGGTTACCTGGACGAAGCTTTACAAATGATGGATGTCCCCCTTGAACCACCCGAACAAGCAGGACGTTCTTTGTATAACCGACTTGAACTATCAGGCATGAGAGATATGTTGGTCCGTCGAGCTAACGATGTCAAGAAGAACTTGACAGCATCTCAGCGAAATCTTGACTTACTTCGTGAACGTGTTGAGATTGAGTCTCATAATAAGACTGTGAATATGAGCCTTCAGCTTGAAAAGAATACAAGAACATTATGCTCGCTCCAAGTCGCTAACGGAGATGCCGTGAGAAGTCTAAAGATTCTACAGACAATATTTGCAGGTGTAATCGCATTTGACTTTCTCGATCGAATCACAGGCGATTGGACTGTAGTTGATACTGCCTGGATGTCTGGATTTGTCGATACAGTTATTAAAGAGCACACTCTCGTTTGGTTTGCCATTAGTATCGTAGCTTGGTGTCTGGCCGCGTACCTTGTTTCAAGACGTTTGTATCTCGCAAATTGGAAGAGCAGAGGAGTGACAACTATCAGTATTACCGTGAACAGGTCGATTGATACAGCAAAGTTGAAGGAGCTGATCCAGGAGAAGGAGAAGACAACTGAAGAGAGAAAGTATGAAGGCAAGAAACAGCTCGTAAAGGTGACATGTGAGTTCTTATGTGTGTGTTGAATAGATGTACATAAGATGTGCACAAAGTGGTATATTCTAATCCTGATTCTCTACTTCACACACCAGACGAAGAGCCATCATCTTCAGAGTTTGGGGGATCATCGCCTATTGTTACAATTGAATATGATGAGAAGAATTGCCTTCTCCTTCAAGTTGAAATACAATATAATCGAAGGGAGGCAAGAAAGGATTGCGTCTTATCTGCTGACGAGCTGAAACAAAAGCTATTTTATGAACTCGAGAAGAAGGGTATTTTCGTCGAGAACAAGGTTCATGGCAGAACTCTCCTTGCACGAGATAGGAGAAGTAAGATTGGAGTAGAGAATAAGGCGGTGTCATGGCAAGAGTCAAAGGTACCTTGAGACAGATAGTAACCTTCATGCTGTGAAGACTTGTTTGAAAATAGCATCACACACTCTTACCTTTGAGATAGATAGTAGATAGTAACCCTCATGATCGGGAGACTTTCAAATAGCATCACACACTCTAGGTTTGTATTATAATGGATACAATAATTATGCAATTCATTGTTTAAAGTACACTTTCAAGTTCTCTTTCCCTTCTCCTCACCCCTATTTATCTCTCAATCTCCGAATAAATGATCATCTACACACAACCTCAACTTGACGTAAACCTGTGCTTTCTCAACATTGCCTTCAACTCATCTACACCTTCAGTAGTGCCATACTTTTGAGCACGTGCCAATCGTTTCTCAATCTCATCCTTTGGTAATAATGGTGTCTCTTTCTTCGCTTCAACCTTTTGTTTCTTCTTCTGTTGTTGCTTGTTATTATTATTATTACCTCCACCACCACTTTCACGCCTCTTATTCCCAGCTTGTTGTTTTTGATTCTTTTTATTACCACCCTTTCCTCCTTTTTTACCACTATTGTTATTACCGCCCTTTCCTCCTTTCTTGCCACTATTATTATTATTATTCCCATGCTTATTCTTCTGTTGTTTCTTTGCCGGTGGAGTTGGTTTGGTGGTAATACCAAATCGTTTAGCACGTTGTTCTGTTTGAATTTGACAGAGGTGAGTTAGATTACAACATGCATTGATAAATGTATTAGCACGGATAAAAGTACATAGTATAGGATATAGATATAAAGATATGCCACACTACTAATAATACAGAAATACAGACTTACCCATCCTTTCCTTGAAGGACATTTCAGCAGTAACCTTTGGAATATTTTCTTCCTTCACTTCCTCCTTTGCAACTTGTGCGGTAGCATCACTTGCTGGAACTACTACTTCCTCCTCCTTTGCCACAGGAGGCTCAACAGCAGCAGTAGTAGATTCAACAACAGGCTCATCAACCTTTGTTTCGACAACTTCTTCTGAAGTCTTTGCAGGAGTACCGCCAGCGGCGGGGGCATCAACAATACCAAATTCTTCTTCATCCAAACGTGCCTGTAAACGATTAACAAGGTCTGCCTTCAACCCATCCGTGGGTAGACCACGTTTGGCTAATGCGTCACGAAGTTCGGTGACTTGTTATTATATAGATTTTTTTTGTGATAAGTTGGTATGGTATTTGTTCAAGAGACAAACATCCAAAGGCAATATAGTTTGATAAAGAGAGATATAAAGAGTAGTTAGCAAATAGAATATATCTAATTCGGTATGCTTGGTGTTTGTAAAGGTATTGTACCACTAAAGTTTTTGTATTGAACAGTATTGAAGTACAATTTGTGGAATGCAAAATTTTAATGAGTGATAGTCTCACCTTTCATCTTTTTTATATCAGTTTCTTCCGCCATTGTAAATATTTGTATACTGTGTCTTAATATTGTAAATAAGTATGCTCTTCTTCTAATGTTGTATTCTATTAGATTGATAGAGGAGCTGACATTTTAAGGAATGAGTTATAGCATTTTGGGTCTACATATAACCATTTATGGCGGAGTAACTATCTGAGGGCGCCAAATGAAAGATCTCATTGAGCTGGTTCAGGGAAAAATAA
>Ga0214480_100465_pt1 | contig 20615 bp, 14 predicted proteins | sample M1_20Mar14CPVII9_3_FD_165042 | JGI IMG/M metagenome (GOLD analysis project Ga0214480, IMG submission 165042) | Marine eukaryotic communities from Monterey Bay, California, United States - M1_20Mar14CPVII9sort6BwellE17 | ecosystem: Environmental > Aquatic > Marine > Unclassified | place: USA... | reverse complement strand
AGTATGTAAGTAACTTTGCTTGCATAAAAAAGCTCGATAATCCTAACCCAAGCATCCATCCAAAATCACGACTTGCCATCATTGTACCATCCACCGCTATCCCCATAATTGTCATGGCAACTGCCCAGAATAGTGTTGGGGCCGTACTCTTTGCAACTTGTTGAACAGCCAAATTTGATGAGAATAGTCCAGGCCCTAGTAAGGCAGTTAGATAAGCAATCCCTCCAACCCCCGCCGCAGCAAATATTGATATTGTCATTATACTTTTAAATGTAGCCATTGCATCCTTTGTCTTATCCCCGTCAATCAAGGCAGGTAACTTTGTTTGTCCCAATTGGCTTAACGGTTCTCCAAATAACAAGTAGAAAGTAAGTAAGTTCATAACTAATTGATATCCAGCTAATGATTCTGTACCCAATGTCATGGCAGTCTTTTGCATATTTATAAACCCTGCCATTCTTGTTAATGTAATGGCCAGAAGCGGTCCCGTAAACTCCATCAACGAACTACATTCCTTCCTTGTTGGTATCTTCAATTGAGGCATCATATCTCGTTTCTTCAATGCTACTACCATCCAAGCAGATGAAAGTAATGTAGCCAAAGATGTAGCCGCGGCGGCACCGCCACATCCCCACTTGAACCCAACACAGAATAAAGCATCACCAATCACATTCAATATAGCCGCGGCACTTATAATTTTAAGTGGAGTAATTGCATCTTTAGCCACCATGAACAAGCTTAGTAACACAGCCTGACTCATTGCAGCCCAACTGATAATACCACGATAATGTATATAAGTGGTTGCCGATTTATGTAACATACTATCAACATTTAATACATTCAATATGTTGGATGCATTGAATGTATAGAATAATGATAGCAATACACCACAGAATATAGATACACTAAATGCTGGTGATGCTGCATTCTTCATATTGTTCTTTGCTTCCTCTTCTGATTTGTTAATTGTTGATGAATATGCACGTGATGCCAATCCGGTCGTAGCTCGACTTAGAAATGAAAAGAGATATAATGCTTGATCTATACAGAGTGTCGCTGGTGACAACGCTGCTAAACCTAATGCACCGACTGTTCGTCCGACGAATGCATTGTCAATGTTTGATAGTAAGGGATTGGTAAGGTAGATGCCTAATGCTGGTATTGCAAACTTTAACATCTCTCGCTTGGATGCATTTGATGCATCATTATTGGATGTGTCATCATCTGTGGTTGATACAGAGAATAAGGCCGAATCTCTCTGCAATACTCTTTGATGACTTCTGATATCATATCTGTTTGAGGGTTGCAATAAGGCTGTATTGCAAGTTGGTGATATAACTTGATAGCTAGTTCTTTGCAAAGAAGATCGATGTATTGAACTTTTACTTTTTGGTCCGGCGAATGCGTCCACTTGTTGGCACCGATTTTCAGTGACTAGCAATATAACTGCTAATGATGATGGTATTAGATGCTTCATCTTGCTGTAATGGAGAGGACGCTGCAAACAATACTATTATGACGTCTATTACAAATTACATACTTACTAAAATTTCACTTAACTCTACTCTCATAAAAGGATACCACTTGCGACATAAAGAGTTATCTAGCTTGGGTTCACATGTTTTGTCTCATCCATCTAGATACTATCAATAGAGTTCAACTATAGGAATATATATATATAATAGAGACAGATACAATTAGATCAATCAATATACAGTGGGTTTGGGGCGAGTAGTAATAACAATATAAATCTACCAGACTAACAATTATGACCTCCTCAAACAATATACTGTACATTCTACTTAGTTCAGTCTTTGCAATCGCTTCATGTCAAGAGCAGCAATTATTGCAACAAGTAGCAGCCACTGCTGCAGTTAATGATGATCCATGCTTAGGACAAGAACAAGAAGTACTATTTCCAAATCTACTATCGATAGGAGTACAGTTTTACAAGTCTTCGTTTGTTGAACGGTGTTATGAGTCTCTTAGTATTAATGCAACAAATACATTGCAACATATTGATGCACTTAATCAGATCTTTCGCGATTCATAGTGAGTATAGGTCGATATGTGTGAGGATTGATGTATGTATTAAATAACGCGGTCGATACATGTACTGTTTATCATGTGCCTAATGTGGAATTGTATATATGAATTGTATACTTTTATACACATATCTAATGTCTGCTTTTTCTATCTCACGCATAGCTGCTTCTATAACATTGCAAAGGATCCACCAGCAAGCGATCCACGTGCACATCAAGCAGAATTGGGGTATACAATATTACAAGGTCCCTATGAAGGGCAAGTTGATATTAATGCAGAATTATCATCAATTACTGATAGTGTAAAGAGTAGTGGACGAGCAACCGCGGCTACGTTTTGGGATGTTAATTCTGTATTCAATAGATTACATGATGGTCATGTTACACTACCCCAGTTTAGGAATGATTCGTTACTTACACCGGCTACTTTATTCTATATCCCAGAACGATGTCAGAATGGGAGTGTCACGGGAAGACATGAATTCACAACCGGGTCGGATGGTGAATTGATGCTTAAGATGTTTTGGAAGTATGAAAATAAAACAGAAGAAGAAGAAGAAGAAAGTATTGTCAAAAGTTTGAATGGTATGGATGTATATTCATTCTTCTCTGAGGTATCAAACAGTCCATCGATTAATCTTGTTTACCAGTCTATTGGGGCTAGGTTCAATGCTCTCCTACAAGGATATAGGACGAATCACAAGAGTGTAGCAGCAGTATTCGAGGACACGTATGGGACAGGCGTATACCTGTGGATGTTCTTTATTCTTCCCCTGAATTCTCGACCTTCAAACGTGTATCCTGATTCGATCCGTGTTGTTTATGAAGATGGCGATGAAGAGATTTACCAGTCGGGGACGACCTCATTGGCAATGGCGGCTCTTCATACGAATGAGTCTTCGACCGATGGTTTAATGATGGGGTTAAATAGAACTGCTGCTGAAGAGATACTGAACAGACCGGGAGATATTTATGAGTCATACGATGGGGATGAATGCACAATTGATCAAAGTAATAATGATATCACCCCTCAGGTGAGGAGTGGAGGGAATTCAAGTGAATCGGTATCATCATATTTTGATGCTGAACATATTCTTCTCAATCCAAATAGTGGAGGAGCAATGGCAGCGGGTAAAATCGAAGATGGATATGCTGTGCTCAAGGTGGAGGATTTCCGAATCAATACCGACCAGCTTGTTGCTGTATGGAAGATGTTATCATCTCAAGCAAAAGAATCAGGTGTGAATAAGCTCATTATCGATATATCAAACAATGGAGGTGGTATAGGATCCTCCGCGTCTACTTTGGCTCAACTTATGTACCCATCAGTAGAGTATGAATACTTTCGGAAGAGTTGGGACTTTGTCATTAGCAAGCCAATGGAAGTTTATAACAATACAGTTGTCCCAATCTACGAAGAAATTGCAAATACAATTAATGCTCTCAACGAATCAGATTACCAAGGCTTCATTGACACCCTAACTGAAGAACAGTTCACATCAATTAATGAAGCTTTATGTTCCATGCAAACCATATGTAATGGTATCGAATGTGCAGGAGATCAAAATAGCTGCTTGAAAGCCTGTGATTCCGTTGACAATCTCATATCAGTCATGGAATCATTTGAGACTTATAGGTCGCCCCCAGTTTTGCAAAATGTAGCTCTGACATTGTATAATCTCATTAATACTATTAATCCTGGACGAGTGAGAGCTACCGCTGACTTGAGTGATGTTGATCTAAATGGTTATCGGACAGTCAACCGAGGGGGAGTCCTGACAAATGTATCCCTTCCATTTACTATGGATCCCATTGAATATTACTATCAGGCCGTCGCTAGTTCATATCAAACACTTCATAAGTTTGACGAGTATATCATTGTATCGAATGGAGTCAGTGGATCGGCCACTGCACTCTTTGCCTCGCTTGTTAATCAGCTGTGGAAGAACCGAAACATTAGTTTGGTAAAGAGTAGTCTAGTCTCAGTTAGCTATGGTGGTTTGAATACAGAGGGAGATGTGATGATGGCTGGATTTCCTGCTAGTGTCCAAAATGTTCATTTAGAAGACCCTCTACTTGCGGCTGGTATTCTATACATATTCAATACATTACTCCAAGGCGACTCGACATTCTCACCTGTTATATCATCGGCTCTATTAGAGTACGCCAATGTACTTCCCGTGCCTCCCTACTTTGCAAATTCATTGCCTAAACTCCCAGTTTTGAACTATTACAGTACATTTATGGGTGAAGGAGCCCTACCTCTTCAGTATGTTAAGATGCCAGCCGATAAACATTTACCTTTCTATTACACTCAAACGACAATTGACGATGCGGGAGACCTACCATCGTTGTATGATAAGGCTTCAAAGCTGTTTACAGCAAGTATTAATAGTAGTGATTTCAATTTGACAAGTGGAAATAATGATAGCTCAAACGGCACCGACGCAGACTCGTCCAGTTCTAGTGATAAAGAGGTGTCAAGTAATGCCGGTACTGTTGGTGATCAATCTTCGTCTACTCTGACTATGAATAGATGCAATGTAGTGGTAGTTTTATTGACAGTGGCAGTAGGCTACATGTTTGTGTGAGAGAGAGGGTGAAACACAATCGGAGACTTCGTCATATACCATTTTGTGGAAAAAGGACACATCTTGTGCACAAAATGTGTACCATTTCGTCCACTTGTTTCACTGAGTAGTATAGCTACTCTTAGTAATAATGATGGTGTTAGAATGTGCTTCATCTTGCTGTATACGGAGTACGCCACCGCCAATTGCCAAGCTTCTCACTCAATGGACTCAGAGCAATTTCCATTTCTGGCACCGCGGTATCCAAAATCTTAAATTCTCATAAAATAAAAACACAAAATAACTCACCTCAATCGGCCCTTAGCAACAATAACCATAAAAGCCGTAGGAATACGATCCATATACCACCAACACACTGTCTAGATCAGAATTTTACGGTCTATCCATTGATAAGCTCGCCACGGCATGATTCTTGCTCCTTTTTTAGTTGTGAGGTCGTTTTGCCATTACCTTCGAAATCTCAGATTTTACAGTCTTTATGGTATAAGAGGCCTAATGTATCGTTTGATAGGTGTATGATATAACACCCGCATGTTGTTAGGGGTAGAATCTATCAAGGAATCCGTTTTTGATGCCATCATTACACGAATCATACTGTGGGGATATCGATTTTACTCAATGTGCACCTTAATAATCATCAATTTTGTGCAATTATAACCGCCATCACAAACATCACAAAAGTCATGTTGGAGAGTGTATGGCGGCAAATAAACCATATGACACATCCTACCAAACAATAATACGGACATACAAACATTAAAACCAATCAGTCTACTCCATAGGTCGTTGGAGGTATATCATATCGATAATTTGTAATTATGCATATCATATGTCACTCTTGCCAATTATATTAGAGGGGTTGGTATTAGATTTCATATCACACAACAATCAGATGGACGGTAACTATTGATAAGTTTGTTTTTTATTTTATAATACAGGTTTGAACATAAAGTTTGCCTGGAAGGACCACGTCCTCCACCCTCTGTTAAATCTCTTTGCTGATGTACCTTTCCTGGTGCATCACATCCTATAATAACTGCAATGAGTATACGAGTTCTCATGTCTGTAATACCTTCAAATATAGGATGCTTTGGATGTATCCACTTAACCTTCTCTTTTGATTCATCACTTAGACATGATACTGCATCCTCCAATGTTTGTTTAGATGTACTGGATAATACTACCTTTTTAGCCGTATACTCTTTAATTGCAATACAACTATCCCCCAAGAAGATAACATAATCGGCATCATTTGACTCTATTAGTTGGCAACCTTTTGATAGATATATACCACACATCAAACTATCCGCCTGAAACTCAGCAGTTTTTACTTGGCCAACATATCCTCCTCCTACTTCTTTCGGAGTATGAGCGGATCGTTTATTTAATTCATCTTGTAATAATCTATCAAATTGTGGTGGTACAATATTAATTGATTGTTTCTCTGCTCTCTTTATCTTTCTCTCCAACTTTTTACGTGTTTCCTGTAATTTGATACACTCAGCTTCATTACCACATTCATCCAGTTGTTTGTTGGTACCACGTAGGAGTTGGCGGTCAATAACTGCATCATTGCTACTTTTTACACGAGTGGCGCAGCTCTTATTAGATGATTGTTTAGAGATCGGCCGGGATGTACCATCACATACAGGTATTACTATCATACCACGATGTGCCGTATCAAGTAGATGGTCGACAACATTTACCACCACATCACCCGATTTACGCCCAACAATATTAGCTATATTATTAGCATCAACGATAACTGTTGGTCGGGTACTAGTAGGTACATCTGGATGGTCCTTCCGAAGCCTATCGTTACCAATATCAACTAGGTCAGAATGGCTGATCTCAATATTGTACAACACTTGTTTACCATTACTACCAAATCCCATGGTGATATACGCTGCAAAATATTGCAATAATATTAGTAGATGATACTGTAGATAATATAGAACGGTTATTTACGTTATATTCGTCGTCTATACTGCACAGACCACCATGGACCACTATCGTACCATATTCTCATAATCAAATGGTCGTTTTTATTTTTATGAGAATTGAGATTTGGATACCGCGGTGCCAGAAATTGGAAATTGCTCTGAGTCCATTGAGTTTGTAATTCTACTCTCAAAAAAGATACCGCTCAAAGATATTCTGCAGGACATAAGTAATTAGATGTCGATATATTAGTAGGATTTCAACCATAAAGATTGATATACGCGTTGTTGAAGGACTATAGTCGACGTCTATGCACTTGAAGTCGTGATAATTGGTCATATTTATTGCATTACAATTAGATAGACAAATAAGACACATTTTTTATTCAGATTTACAATTGCATCTTTTATAATATATACCCCTCCACCACCATACCCGTATCTATTATTGCTTTGGGGAATCGACCTACAATATAATTGATGTTGGTCTGTTGGCACCAGAATGGATAGATAGATAGAGACAGTGAGCTGCGGCTATTCTATTGAAATAGCAATGAATACTACTACGGACAAAGAACAGAAAGAAAGTATAAAGATTGAAGAACAAGTTAATATAGAACTGAACAACTTGTCGGTATCAGAATTAGAAACCCCTCACAATCCACTGTATAATGTCAAGGTTCTTGACACTGATAGAACAAAGCAAGTCGGTACCATTAGTGCAATTAGTGGTCAGGATGGTATCATGGAATTGATGTACAGTTATTTAGAACTTACCGATGTTGTGCAACTTGAGCGTACTTGTAAAAGATATGTCAACGTTGAACGTACCCGACGTATTGCAATAGGCAATGCACTGGGGTTAGAGGTTGGCAGAGATCCTCTTGATCATGCTCTTATCAATTATATCAACAATACAAGCGATAGTTCAACAGTTTCGTTACAGAAATTCCTATTAAAGATTAAACCACATCGTGTCAAGATAGAATCAATAGGATTCATTATATTTTATGTTTATAAGATGACAATGTCACTGGACCCCCTATCCTTTGAGGTATTTCTTGAGTCTACATTTTCCAACTCATCTCTACATGACACAAATGTCTTACTTGGAATGATTGATATGAAGTTTAGCTCACGACGTGCCTTCCAAATAGCCAAGCATCTTCTACGGGGAGATAATAATGTTTGCGGTATTTTGAAGCGAAAGTTGCTTGGCAGGATAAGGTTTGAATTGGAAGATGAAAATGAAAGAGGTGATAATGATTTCTCTGAGAGATTCTTTCTTTATTCTATGGATTTAGAGGTCATGAGGGTACTCATATCCATTGAAGGGGATGGCGATGATGGTCATCCTGAAGAGTTGCACTTATTGAAAGACTTTGCATTACTGGTTCTCAACAAGACTATAATGATAAAGGGTGTGGCACGAAGGCAGGGGATGACCAAAGATGATCCCATCTTTCTACAAATTATTGCATTTAACTCCCTATTTAACAAGCACATCCCCAAGAGCTTTCCAGGTATGGTAGATGGGGATGACAATTTGTCAGTAAGGGACTCCATCAAACAGTATTGGGTAGATGATCCTAGCATGATTCAAATATGGAAGGTTGCGTTGTTCAAAGCATTGAAGTGGGTGTACGAGCTGGAGATAGAAGGGCGCCTATCTGATTACTTACTCATCAGCAGGATCATACAAGGCGAAGAGATTATTAAACTTCCAAATAGTCCTATCAACAACTTTTCCCTCGCTGCATTCTTGATCATGAAAAGTGTGGATTGTGCTGGTGCTGTTTCAATGTCAGTTAGGTTAGAATCCAAAGAGGGCTTGACAGATCTATTCTGTGACTATTATGAGTTCCTTAGGCTATATGAGAAGGGATTTCGAGAACTAAAAGAGTTGAGTGAGAGGATGCTTGCTACACATTCTGCGGCTATTGCAGCAGTGAACCATGCTGCGGCCCAACCCTAACTCGTGCAGCCACCGCATATGAAGTAAATTAGATATTGATTCATCATCAGATTTTTGTGCCAAAAAGTGACACATCTTGTGCACAAAATAAGTAACATCATTATAGCGTGCAGTTAATTATCAATCTTGGTGACAGGTGACAGGAAAGTTTACGGACTCATCTTTTTGCAATACTCGATGTTACTGTTCTCTGCTACCTCTTGTCAAGCACTATTGGCATCTCCCACATCTCAGGAACTTGAGATGCTGTCTTTAGATAGCTCTCCTCCACTATCACTTTCACTACCGCTACTATCACTCTCATCTTCACTATCGTCGCTACTGCTATTGCTACTATTCTCGCCGTCATCACTATCAGTTTGTTGAAATTGACCAGGTAGCAGGTAAGGTAACACATGCCCAATCACAACGTTAGCTCCACAACTAATACGGCACTGGTTTCTCCATCCGGACATGTCGACTTTCAACCTCTTGTCTGATTGGTCATGGACCTCCAGCTTGTTCTTCCAAAGCACTAATTCGAGCATTGATGCTGCCTCCTTTATTGCCTCATATTGAGTAATTTTGGATTGGATTGCTGATAGAAAAGCTTTTCTATCAAAGTATCCAGAATGTCTAGGTCGGATAGTTTCAATATCAGTTTCAATGTCGTCTTGCCATTTCTTCAAACAAATTGCTTTAACACGGCATTTGGTACCACATTTCACTATGAAACGAAATGTTGACTCCCAAGACTGAGGGTGATCCCTGCCCCCTGGGGATACATGCATTGGTCGATGCCAATTCCGTTCTGCCATCCTTTGCAGAACTATATCCCAATCAATACATTGCTCAGGAAAATAATTTTGTTGTACATCAAGCAGTTTTTCAATTACATTCGTAAGCGTATTCATTGATGTACCCAATACCTCAACCATATCACTCCAATCGAACACATAATTTGGATAGATCGATTGATAACTTTCTACTAAGAACTGGATAATCTCATCTGGTGCATCTCCCCATAATGCATAAAAGATTGGTAGGGCTCCCCATCTATCTTTTATAACTAAATTCTCGGAATATTTCTTAATCAATACTTTATATGATTCAATCCTCTGAACAGTAGAGCATGCAAGTATATGAAGAGGAGTCATTCCCAAACAATCCTGCTGTTTGCCAGTTGAATCCATTGCATTATTGAGTTGATCTGATGTCAAATTGTTGTATGTTTGATAATACATCATCTTATGAATTGGTAGTCCATCGAATATCGAATCTATGCTCCAATGCATTCCTAATTTCAGCTTCTCGATAATATAATTCAGAGGAACTAAATAATTGATGCAAATCTGCACAGCAGTCAAATACATTACTCCTATCCTGATAAACAACGTTGGGTGGAATTGCAATATTTCGTAAATGCCAACAACATGCAAATGAAACCGCATCGATTCGTTGGACATTCTCCGATATTTCAACAGAAAACATGAACGTACATTCTTTCAGAATTCCACAAGGGATAGTTGTGACGAGGGGTGGAAATCTGAAGCTAGAAAAACTACTGGATGTAAGACTGCCATGACCAATATACTCTAATCCATCAGGAAGTTGTATTGATGCTAATTCGTTGAATGCCAAGTATCCAATTCGCCTGACAGTGGAAGGAATTACCACGTGCTTCAATGATTTGCAAAGAAGAAATGCCCAGCATTCTATCTCTATTAGACCTTCACAAAATTCAATCTCCTCCAACATTTCACGTTTGCTGAATGCATCTACTGGAATAACTTTAACTGAGATGGATGTACTCGGACACGAACTACATCATCTGGCACCTCCGTGCCTCGGCCCATATAAACAAATACTTCATCAGTATCAGCTGCTGCCATGATAGTGTTTTTGTTATGACAAGATTTTGGTCTGTATATTATTATCAAATGGAGGCCCTATTTATACATCTATACTCACACGCTGCCTAGCATAGAGCCATGATATACTGCTGGGATGCTAAAAGCATATCTCTGACATTGCTATCATTGCAAAATAATGCTATTATGCTATGAGGGGTTGCTCTTCGATCTATCCCATCTCCATCGCTGTAGTATTGTAACATACGACGTCCTGTACTATTTATCTCGTCGTACGTAGATATCATATTGATCGGTTTGCTTCGAGTTGCAAAAGAGTGCACATCTTTTGTGCACAAAAACTTTTACTACGATAGCCACGCCAATACATCGCATCATACATCACTCGATAGGGTTTCTACTCAATACATCATATCATGCCGCCTCTTTGTACTCGAATAAGATTCCTTGTCATACTATTTATCAATCTCTTTTTAATTGGGTTTTGCATTGGATTCTCAACAATCAATAATAATGAACATCAATCCATCAACAAAGTACAAACATCAACATCGAGAGAAGAATGGCGTGAATATTGTCCAAATTGCAATAGACCAACACCATCTCAATGTCTATGTGAACATTTACCAACCAATAAGATACACTTACAAACACATGTAGTTATATTACAACATCCAGTCGAATTCCGGCGTAAGACAATCTCAACTGTACCTCTAATCAAACTTTGTCTTGAACATGTTTTTGTGTTAGTTGGAAGATCGTTTGATGATAATGTAGAATTGCAACGTTTGTTAAATGATGATAATGATAGAATTCCATTGCTGCTATTTCCGGGAGATGATGCCGTCACTTTGGATGAGGATGACATATCAGACGTTCATCAAAAACTACTTGCAAAACATTTCACAGAAGATGCCATCACATCAACTCACTCAAACAATAACTCTATACAACCATCCAACAACAACAAGTATCTACTAATAATAGTAGACGGGACATGGAAACAAGCAAAGCAAATACTACGCAATTCACCATCCATACTACAAAAGTGTCAATCAATACAATTCGCATCAACATCCCAAACATCAATCTATGATTCAATACGCAAACAGCCTGATTCACATTGTCTATCCACATTGGAATCATGTGAACGTACCTTACAATTACTTGAGCCCAATGATACTAATGATAATATGAAATTGGCATCACATCATTTATTAAGTACATTAAAATCAATGATATTAACACAAATGAAGTATGAACAAATCTATTTAGAAAGTCATCCAGAATTAGTTCGGAATGTTGATAAGTTACATGCCAAGAAGATACGACAGGAACAGTTGATGTTGATGGATGATATTATTATACCCAACAATACACATAACGAAGAAGATGATGGCACAGTATCAACAAGTAGAAGAACGTCACTCCAGCTACCAAAAGGATATACACTTCGACAACTCAAAGCTCAAACAAACGACGCAAAGTATGTCAATTCAATATGGCCATACTCATCCAAGAAATCATTAGGTATGATTGAGAAACAGATACATGCCGATAATGTTAATAGTACAACAAGGTATAGTAGTGATGATGATGATGATAGTACTAGTAGTAATGCATGTTGTTTGGGTATTGAATACGAAAACAAACTAGTAGCATGTATCATCCGACATCGTAACGGATCATTAGGCATACTACACGTAGATCCACATCATCGTCATCTTGGCTTGGCACAGGCATTACTACTAAGTGCAATGAATACAATATCATCTAGGAATGAAAAGTTATTTGCCTACATTGTCGATGGTAATAAGGCATCTGAACGATCGTTTAGTAAATTGGGTTGGAGGAAGGATGATCCGTTGGGTAAACGAGGTACTGGGTGAGTATCTCTGGATTGTTAGTATTTGCATATGTGTATGCATGTGATAATTGTGTAAGTGTGGAATATCTTTCTAACTATATGTTCATATGTTGCATAACCATATGTATAGGAAACGAAAGGCTAAGCGGTTATGGATACATCCAGGGTCAAATTGAGAAGGAGGAAGGCTCTCCTGATCAGAGCATCGAATACTTTACATGAAGCATAAGATGTGCAGTCCTATCTCTTCCTCTACATCTAACACACTATAAATTACTTCTTAGTATCTCAACTTTGGCGGTAGCTCCCCAATTCGAGTAACATTCAAGACACTGCTCCATATGATAGTCTTTCCAATACTCGTCGCCTTTCTTACTAAAGTAGACACTTGTCAATTCATGAGAGAGAGCCCGGTCTTGAATGAAGCCATTCCTAGATGCCACAGTAATTGCAGCTTTGTAACCATTTTCTGCTTTCTCCCTCTTCCCATCTACTGCAGCTAACTCCGCCTCGAGTAAGTGTAAGCAATGCACAAGATTGACATTGCACTTCTTTATCCATCCTCGAATGACTTTCATTGCTTTAACCGCCCTCCTCTTCCACTTTCTTCTCTTCAGCCATGTAACTGTGGCAACCTGAGCCGCATGAATAGATACCAGAGCTTCAAAGAACGTGAAGCGACACACAGCAACTAATTCTGGAAGTATTTTTCTGATATCACCGGCCTCCAATAGTAGGATTGCAGCGGCCTCCCATTCTTGGAAGAATACATTCAACTCCAGCCTATTCACATATGTTTGAGCAAGGAGCAACTGGTTACCTGTTTCCATTGCAAATTTTGCGATGCCAACAAGATCCATCTCTTTCTCATCTATGCTCACGCCGTGGAGCTTCTTCACAGACGCAAGAGATGGCAACATGAACACTCTAGCCTGCTCTTGCTTAAGAAGTGTCATGACAGTTATGCTTGTTTTAATCTCATTCAGAAGACCAGCAAGAGACCTTCCAGAATAGTACAGGTGACCAGCACGAAAGCAAACTGAATGCAGACACAGATTAGTAAGAGGAGAAGTCAAAGAGAAGTGGAGCAGACGAGACTCACAAACGAATAACTCACGATTGAATGCTGCACTTTCCACATCACCTGTTCTAAGACCTGCTTGATAACCTTCCAATAAAGGGGCAAGTGAGCTCTGGATTGGGTTAGTCCAGTGATCTGTGAAATAGAAGTAATGAGTCAGGACGTTATTGAAGTGAAGCTATATGTTTTAGGCCATTACTTACGGATGTATCCTTGACATATAAAGATTGTTCGAGACTTCATCCTTTCCATGCCTGGTTTTGCAAGAATCAAGTCGACAGCCCTTGCCATCTCACTTCCTTTTTGTGGCTTTCCAAAAGCACTTTGTAAGAGCATAGAGTATGAGAGATAACATTCTAATGTACCAATTTTCAAACTTTAGCAATGGCAATAATCAGCACTTACCAAAGAAGCATGCCGTATCCAGCAACCGCATCGCAAGAAGATGCATTGATACCATATTTAATAGTTGCTCCAATCATGGCCGATACAATCAATGGATACATAGTAGGTTGAGCCTGTGAAAGTGATACAAGTAAGAACAAAGTCACTTGACTAAACAAAGATCTTCCAGCTTCAAATTCTTACTTACATCAATGCTGGAGGTAAACAACAGTTCCAACATACGTTGACCCATTACTACTCGTTCATCTGTCAAGTCTGGTAGATTTGCTATCTCTTCAGCTGTTCTACTCCCTACAGTACGCTTTGTCTTGATAAACTCTTTAATAATGATGAGCGTGTTTACTGGCTTGTTCTTGAATGTAGACAGACCAAGCTGCCTTCTTACATCTATGGCAGTATCGATAGCCCCCATAAAGTCACCGGCAGCATAAATAGCAAGACAATTAACTTCATATGCTACAAACTTGTCTTGTATTGAAATGTCTTGGCTTAAAACTTCAGCAAGAAGCTTATTCATTGTATCCAAGTCACCACTGAGAAAACATGCATTTGCCCCTTGGCTGCAAAGAGTGAGCATCGTCTGTTGATCTATGCCCCATCCACTTGGCCCCAAGAGCTTGTAACCGGCCTTAAAATAAACGGCAGCAGAATCAAATGCCGCATTCTTGGATGCCTTGAGTTTGTGATAAGATATGAGCCGATTGTCTGAAGAGTACAAATGAATAAGGATACCACATCATGAATATCTACTCACTTTCATTCCTGCTCGTAGATTCATCTTTGCCAACTCTATACGCTCTCCTTCATCAGTTATGTTACCCATCGAACAATTCCTAAGACTTACCACTTCAAACAAGCTAGACTCCAATTTGTCTGGATCTAGCTTTTCCAATAACACGTTTCCGATCTTCCCTCTAAAAGTATCTCGTTTTGAAAGAGGAATCAATTCAAAGGCGGCAGATTGGATCTTGTCATGCCCGAACACGCGCACGTCTGCATTCTTAGCTTCTTTCTCCAATATACCCTCGTCCTCTAGCTCGTTTATTGAATCTCCGTAAGCATATTCTGCCTCTTGAGTAGTATCATCATCTGATTCAGATTCCGACTCTGTTTCATTTAAGGATGAAAGTCGTTTTAGTTCTACCGGAGAGATGCTTTTTGTTACTGTCACCACAGCTGACAAGGAGAACTTGGCACCGAGGCAGCTAGCCACTTTGACAACTGACTGTGACCTCGAGCTAAGTCGTCTCAACTTATTGACTAGCACGGTTGCCACGTTTTCAGTTGCAAGTTTTTCCTCTACAGCATCATCATCCCACAGCCATCTCATAGTACCAAAGTTATACTGCAGTACCTCCTCGTCATATAAACTTCTTAAGAACATTAGCACAAAGAAGGCATTTCCGTCAGTCTTTCGGTGAACAATAGCGGCAAGATTCTTTACGGCATCTTTGTTATCTTCCATACCTAATGCCTCAGCAACGAGTGAGGTAACATTGTCCAAACTAAGGTTCCCAATCTTAATTGCAGTTATTATAATGCCCATTTCTTCCTTCTCTCTGATTTGCATTGCCAGGGGATGGGTGTCTGATACTTCATCCTCACGATATGCCCCAACGATTAATAGATTCGGTATATCACTGTCCAATGAAATACTTTGCAGTAGATCTAATGTTACCGTGTCACTCCACTTTTGATACATAAGGTATGAAATGAGACGGGGTGAGTACACAGAAAAGAGAAGCAGAGCATGTATCATCACTCACCTGTAAATCATCGATGAACAGTACCAACCCATTTAAATGAGTACATATAATCTTCAATAACTTCCTAATTGCATATTGCAATCTTGAGATTGCTTCCTTCCCAACTAAAGACTTATCTTTATGATGTTGATTGGACTCATCTTTGTGTAGAGTGAATAACTTTTCACAACCGGGTAGTGCTCTAACGAGTAATAACGCATCATCTTCTCCAAATGATTGCTCAATATCATCATATATCTCTTTAACCTTATCCCCCTCCATAATGATGCTTGTGAGTGATGCCATAGCATCCACAAATGCCGACAGAGGTAAAGATGTATTGTTTAAATCAAATTTACCCGATGTGAAGTTTATACCCATCTTTTGTGCTGGATCACGTACTCCCTTCATAACCAATGCACTCTTTCCTGTACCGCTAATACCACTTATTAATATCAATTCAGGTAAAGATGTATCCGTACTGCTACTATTGCTACTTCCATCCTCTTTGCCCTTCTTTTTCAATTCGAGTAATTTTCCTCGTAATAATTTCATATCATTTTCTCTTCCGTGTAACTTCATATTGGCTAATCGTAGTTGGGCAAGACTGGGTACTTTGTTGTTAGTCCTACCACTTCGAGCTGCTGCCGTATTGACAATTTCTGATAGTTTTTGAGTATTGATGGGTTCGGATGTTGAACTATCTGTATCTACTTTCTCGTCCATCATGTTATTGTGATAATGATATTGTAAAAATGTTATGTACTGTTTTCCAGCTATTCCTCTATGCAATGTACCTTCTATTCATCTGACGGCAAGCGGTTGCAATTCGTTCTAATAGCACCTTACTATTGCATGAACTAATCTAGCAACCGATTATTGGGCTAGAATATGACATAGGTAGTTGAACTTCAGAAGAGAGAGACATGAGATATGTAACTCCCTAATTTTTTTTTACGACCACCTCAACTCATCTTGTTGCAACCATTCCATGTATTGATTTTCAAGGTCGAAAGATTATACGGCGGCCCAAGAGCATATTCCATTATTGCTAAATCAACAAGCAGAGGCGTTGCTATTATCGAGTAGACCACTCGATGGGATGTAGTCTTCGTTTAATCGCCATTTCCAATTGTCATTTTCTTTATTCTCCTCTTTCTCCTCCTACTGTGTTGTTCTGAGGATTGCCAATATGACGGCGGAAACTGAGGACGATGAAGCATTGCAAGCCTTCTTTGATGAAGTGGATAAGCTATCCATCAATGATAATATCGATAATATACAATCCCCAGCCGCCGCCGCCGCCGACAACGATACCGTAGAAAACAAAACAACCAAACGAGATGATGTCGTGAATACCAACTCAAAGAAGGAGAAGAAGCATGTTATCGCAAACGCTAAGCATAATCAAAAGGCATGGTCCGAATTCAAAAAGTTAGATCTAAATGATAATACTGCCGGCGGCAGCGGTGGCAGTGAAGATAAGAATAAGATATCATTTCAGATCAAGTCAACCAAGGATAAAAAGAAGGAAAAGAAGAAGGTGAAGCAGCCAAGCAATGTTGATACGAATAATACAACTGCTGCTACAACCTTACAAATCAATAATTCGTCAATAGTATCACATGATTGTCCATCGTGGACGTTAATAGTTGATACCTGCTCCCTCCTACAACAAAATGATATGCACTCAATTCATTTTCTGATTCAACTAGCAAAGTCTGCAATATCAAACAATACAAACCAAACTATTAACCAATTACATACACCGTTATATGAACCAATTAGTATTATTATACCATATGTAGTTTGGGGTGAATTGGACTATATTTCCAAGAAGATGAACAAGAATAAGAACAGCTCATTGGAATTGGATGAAGAGGAAGTTGAAAAGAATGAAATGAATTCTCATTTGGCTAGAAAAGCTATTCGAATGTTACGTGATGAATTGGAGTTATCACAACATATCAATAGTAGAGAAGGTGTATCCCCAAGTAGTGCATCATCAAATAATGTACTACCAAGAAGTAGTGGTGTATTACATTCACAATCAATAGTAGAATCAAACGAGGCAGCTGATAAGTATCTATCCAAGGAGATACAAGTGACGAATGATGATTATATCCTTGCATGTGCATTGATGGAGAATGAAAAGTACAAGCAAAGTAGTAATACATTTGACACCTTGGGTAGTAGCAAAGCAGGAGGTGTGGTTATCATCACATTAGACAATAATCTTTCCTGTAAGTGCCTTGCTAATAACTTGAAAGTAGATTCTCCATCAAGATTTGTCGAGTATTATGAGAAGAGAATGGAGTCTTTGAAACAACGTGCTGCTAGTAGATTAGCTTAATCTTTTAGTGGCAGCGGCGGCAGGGATTAGGTTAGGGATACAATAGTGCATATCATATGCACACTTTTAGTAGAAGCGGAATACTATGATGTTAGTGCAACTACTAACCGGCTAATTTACACCTGACACATAATAATATAAAGAATCCTCCACATAAATCAATAACTGCACTCTTCACTTGTTCAGTACCTAGCCCATATAACTGTGATGTGATGCAAGAACCCTTTGACTATAATCAACAATTGCTGGGAAACCTGTCCGATATATCTTGAGGAAACTGTAATAGTCGTAGAAGATGTTGGTCATAACATCCTCTTCCTCTAGTCTAACTGACATTGAAACAGCGCCACCGTACTCAACACTTTTCATGATCAAGAAAGGGCCAAAAGAATAGAAGTTAATTGGACTGTTGGGGTGCCTGCTCACATCTTCGCCTTGTATGATCCTGCTTAGGATCAAGTAATCTGAAACAACTCCAGCTTTCTCGAGTTCTTGAACCCACTTCAATGCTTTATAGAAGGCAGCCCTCCACATTTGCAAAATGCCAGGATCATCCACCCATGATTGTTCAATAGACTCTTTATCGAAAAGCCCTCTTTCCCAATCCACCAAACCAGGAAAGTCGTCTGGGAATTGTTCGGTGTATATGGAGTGAAATTTAGTAGTATGATCATAAAGGGGGTCCTTTGTGCCCACTTGGCTCATTTCTCGCCTCCTTGCCATACACTTCACGAGTATTGAATTGTTAAGTACTGTAAATGCCATGTCTCTCAACTCTAAATGATCATCGCCATCATCGATGGACAAGGCTAGTTTCATTACCTCTAAATCCAGTGAATACTTGAAGAACATTCCGGCGAAATCATCTTCACTTCCATCGATATCGAATCCATTACTAAGGATTGTTTGAAGCAAGCTGTACTTAGCGCTTCCGCACACATTATTGTCTCCCCGTAAAACAAACCTGGCAATTCGTAAATCAGCACTATTTGAGAGAAGACTGTCGATCCCATGGAGTAAGTATAGCAGTTGTACATCGGAGTTGGAGAATACAAATGCGAGAAGCGTCTCAAGAGACATAGGATCCATCTTATGAAGTAACATGTTCATAAAGAATGATGGAAGGTACTCTGATATGATGGGATTGATCTCTGCTAAAAACTTCTTCAGTGCCACAGTCGGACTATCATTTGCATTATTGATATACTTGGTATGGGCATTCTCAATGGTAGGATCTACACTAAGTTGTTCCCTACCAATTGGAATTCGTCTGGTACGTTCAACATTTGCATATCTTTTACAAGTCCGCTCAAGTTGTGCAACATCGGTGGGTGTCAAGTAACTATAAACTATATCCATGATGCCTTCTTGATCACCAATAGCACTAATGGTACCGACTTGCTTTGTTCGATCACTATCGAGCAATTTGATACTGTATAGCGGGTTCCGAGGGGATTCTGAACCCGACATGTTCTTGAGCTCTGCCTCAATCTTTGCTTGAATCTTCAGACATTCCTTTCTATCTTTTTCGGTTGTTTCCTTACTCATTGCTTTGTATATAGCCACCTGTGCTTCATCATATTTCCCCATGGCCATGAGGGCAAGAGCACGACGACAGAATGATTTATACCAGCTTGGACAAGCACTACAAACCTTATCGGCATAATCCAATGCCTCTTTTTTGAGATTCTGTCGTAGATATATCATGGATAGATTGCTACATATCTTCCCCCTTTCTTCGCCGATCATATTCATCCAATCAATTTGATGTACTGGTACATTTGCAGTTGCACCGAGGTTCCTCTCACAGAATACCCATTGCCTGGAGGTATATCTTCTTGGATTCATCTAACTTCTCCCGTTTAAGGGCATTAGTCGCCTTCTTCTTAACATTCCAGTATTCAGATGATGACTGCAGTATCGGTGGGAGCTCCCTTTCCTTCCTCCTTGCCAATATAGTCTTCCTGTCTACATTTGGATTGGATAGCACCTCCTTCTCTTCATTCAGTTTGTGTGCCAACTCAATACATATACAGGACGTGTCGATACATTGTTTTAGGATATGTTTGAGACCTGCATCATGACTCTGTAGAACACCCTTGATTCTGCTAAGCAAAATACGTCCGGATGCATCCTCATCTTCTTGATTAATCTCCCGAATAATCCTCGTCGCTCCATGACTTTGTAAAGTCCCAATCATTATTGTTCTAATAAGAAACTTTCTAACCGATTTAAAGTCTTCATCCAACCAGGCATCGACCCCCATAGAAGCATACACCTTCTTACTACCAATCTCCGCTAATGCAAAGTTAAAGTTATCAACTATTATATTTATTGTATCTACTAATGCCGGTTTAAGACTATTATCATCTGATTGTTCATTTGAACCACACCATTGGATGTCAATAAGTACATCCAATGGTGTTGTTACTTGAACAAACATAACTGACTGTTGAAACCATGGATCATTGGAAGGTTCTGGTCCTCCATGACGACAATTCTGTATCCTTTGTTGCCAACGCTGTATCTCCTCCATGATTTATATACGTACTACAATAGTTTAATCAGCCTCAACTTTGCTAGGTACGATATGTATAATTTAAAATCCAAATACCGCAGCTCTCTAGTATCACCTGTATTCCACTCTTATTGTATCAGTAATACTATACTATATATATTGTAATTATAACAGCTTAACTCCAATGACAATATACACCAAACTAAAAACGAACATAAGATGTGCACACTTACAAATTCTTCTAA
>Ga0214480_100464_pt1 | contig 20624 bp, 9 predicted proteins | sample M1_20Mar14CPVII9_3_FD_165042 | JGI IMG/M metagenome (GOLD analysis project Ga0214480, IMG submission 165042) | Marine eukaryotic communities from Monterey Bay, California, United States - M1_20Mar14CPVII9sort6BwellE17 | ecosystem: Environmental > Aquatic > Marine > Unclassified | place: USA... | reverse complement strand
CACCTTCCAGAGTACTTTGTGTACGAGGTAATACCTCACGAGCAATATTGCAAATCATCCTTGGTCCTCCAGAGAGAGACTTGCGTACCCAATTGGTAGCATCCTTCCCACCTAGATTGGCAAGTGTTGATATCGATTGAATGATTGTGGTAGCATACTTGACAGTACTACGCTCTTCGGATGATACACCCTCGTGACTTGTCGATGATTCATTTAATGATGATAAAAGTGGTGCCAAAGCGGCAACTACCGACAATGCACTACCAATCAAGCCATCAGGTAAGAAATCAGAAGTCAATATGCTACGAACCATTGATGGAGTGGCACATAATGATACAATCAGATTGAGAAATGTTGATAATGGCTTGAGGTAGTGAATCACAGCCTGTTGTTGCTGTTGCTGTTGTCCTTGTTGACTCTTTAATTCGCTCAATGTAGACACTGCCAATGTATGTGCCGCGTCAAGGAGGTAACACAATGGTTCTCCACCCTTCAATTCTTCCTTATTACTATCATCGTTCATAGCATCATCATCACTACTACCCTGATGACAAAACTCTTCCCAATCTAACCAAAATGATTCACATAATATCTTGGAATTACGATAAATAACTGATGCTAAATCTGCCAACATACCAATATTCTCCACAGCTGATGTACGTGATGTTAATGATAATAATGCCTCACGGAATGAACGGATTGTAGCTGTTAGTATTTCACGTGCAATTGAGGCATATACAATTGATGCTGCATCGTTAATTAGCAAGTCTTCTTCCTCTTCAACGTTATCATTCTTGTCAACTGCCATACCCTCATCCATCAAGGCAAGGTTCTGTTGCTCATTCAACATTTCAAATTCACTCCGTTTCAGTAAATCACATGCCAGCTTTTCATTACCAATTGATCTCAACCGTCTTCGTTCTAATGATAATAAAGTACCACCACCGCCACTGGAATTGCATACCATACCTTCCACAATTTGATGTAAATATGCAAATGCACCACATTCATCATTTGCCAATTGTGAACATTCATTACCCCAATCACTTAACTTCTTAACAAACTCATTATCATTATTGGATTGTGACGACGATGACATACTTGCCAAACGTACTAATAAACCAAATGACAATAGACATATCGATTCAGGTGCCTGTACACCCCATAATTCATCATCTGAATCTAATATCCCCCCTCCTCCTCCTTGTGCTGCTCGATGTTGTTTCTTATATGCATTGTAAGCAACATTACGACGTTCCTTAACACAATATCCCAATTCATTAATCTTTTGATGTATTGCTGACAATTCAAGTTGTGTTTGTTGATTGTCTAATCCATTGGTAAAGAAGGGATGATTGTTAATCCAACTTTCACCACTACCACTATTGGAAGTATGCCATAATCCCATACATTCAGCACAAATCAATCCCCATATACCATTTAATCGATATTTCGTTTGTTCCATTACCTTTACAGACGAAGACGGTGTTGTATCATAACTTCCCAACCCGGAAGTATTATGTAATAATTGATAATGTTCCTGCCAACCAACACCAACTCCACCCCGAATACCACCCTGTAATGTCCTGCCAAATTTCGTATATTGACTAGCAGTCATACCAAATTCATAATTATTACAATTTTTCAAAGCCTCCATAATTAAAAACAAATCAAATCGCTGTACACCATTATTTATACGATCATATAATAACACTAACATTGCCTCTGAGCTTTCAGTATGGATTGATAATATTGTTTCTTCACTACCCTGTAATACTACATTATTCGTTGTTGTATTGTTATTACTGTTATTGCCGTATAATTTAGAAATGGAATGTGGTAAATCTAAACTACCCAAACCAAATAATGTTGGACCGGTTGATAATCGTAATAATAGATAGAATAATCCACGATTGTTACTATCATTTAATTTCAATTTAGTATCTAACCCATTTAAGAATTGTTTGCAACACCTGCCAATTATAATTTCATAACTTTCCACATTATCATCGTCATGTTCATTAAATTCTTGTTCCAATCGTAAACATTCCGTAATTATACGTAATCTACTAATAAATTGTAATCGATGGTATGATAATACATGTTGAAATAATTGTGTAGTGCCGAGTAGTGAACGTAATTTACTCTCCTCTTCTGATGAAGAAGATTGAGATTTGTTTTCTTTATTGTCTGAGTTTGATTCAGGTGTTGTTACTGGTTCATTCTTGTTATCCCCCGTGTTGTTATTTGTTGTGGGTGTTGAAGTGGAGGGTGAGCTATTATTAGCAGTGCCACCATTGACCGTGGCGGCAAAGGTACGTAAACTAGCCAATGTAATCTGTACAGCTCGTTCTTCACTAATACCCAATAAATCCACCAATGCACGAACATGAATTTGACCTTCATTTGATGTAAATGATTTTGGTAATTCCTTCTTACCACTATTATTAATAGTATTAGTAGATGGTTGTTGCTGGGAGTTTGAAGTGATCTTAAAACCAGAAGAGTTGGCATCACTAATTAAATTATCCCACCATCCATCACTTTCGCCAATCCTCCCTGCTCCACTACTCCCTACACCATTAATTTGGGATAAATCCTCTTCTAATCGAATACGCACTCTATCAAATCTATTATTTAATTCATCCTCCTCATTAGTAGAAATTTCAATTTCACTTAATAGTAATTTTGATAAGAATAATGTATCATCTTCTTCGAACCATGATTTTGATGATGCGGCGTTGGTTGTGTTGGTGGTACCGCCTGTTGATAAGGATAGGGATGATGGTTTGTTAGTACCAGCCGCAAGGGCAGAGGTAGCGGTGTTTGTTGTTGGTGAACCAAATAGATTGGTTGCCATAATTTTGTATGATGTTTTTGATGTTTTGTTGAACTTCTTTTTTTTAGTGTGGTATTGTCGAGATTACTATGCGCTGCCGCTCAGCTTGACACACACGCACATGCCTAAATAATGTATAGATATTCCGCCTATCTGCTTTATTGTGGCGACGGTTTAGTTGCTATATTATTGGTAAGTAGAGAGAGACAACACAATATTAGTTAAGAGTGATTGAATCGGGAGTCTTTGTAAATAAATGGCACACATGTGTTTGTATTTACTATGTGTGTGGTGTTACCGTATGTTTGGAATGTTATGCAAAAATATTTTTTCAGGTGAAGTTTCCATAGCCGACCCATACATCGATGGAAAGCTTATGTAAAGACCTATTCATTGATGCATAATATAGTGCTATAACACTTTTGGTGCGTGAGTTGTGTTGCATCCAATGTTGAGCTGACTTTCCATATTCGACTGCGAAGGAAGGTATCCATTTGAAATTGTAGTCTTGACTACCTTTCACACTCAAAAATAGGCCACGAGTTCGATCCCCGATGGTATGTTTTTGAATCCACTTTGAAATTGGAGGAATTTAATTTGCAATGAAGATATGTACTAGGTCCTTTGTTATTTTTACCGAGCAAAGTTCAGATCATGTAGTTTGCTCCATAAAAAGAACGAAGGTCTAGCTCCAAATATTGACTTCAAAATAAATTCCTCCGTTTTTATTTTTGCATTTCTTTCCAAACATACGGTAGATAGTTGGGGTTGACGACTATTGTTTCGTATACCAACAACGTAGCATCTAGATTGGAATTTAACGCTCTTTCGATTTATAGTATCAGAGAACAAATCGTCATAGATAAAGATATAGAAGGATACCTCTAATAAACTTACTGGCGGTGCGGAGTGCGGTTACTAAAAAACAGTAAACAGTATACCTAACTGTGAACAGCAGCTCTAAAGGATGCCGACATCTAATACTTCAAGTGGAAATTCTGGTAGTATCAAATCCAGATCTCGATCGTCGGCTGCAACGCCGCCACCATCGAGTAATGGTAGTATACAAAAACAAAGTAGAGCGGAGAAAAAACAAAATACAAACACAAACAACAACTTTGCAATAACAAATGGTAGTCTACAGAAACAAAGTATCAAATTGGAGAAATCCAACAACAACTTTGCAAAGATAACAACTCTTGTATTTATAATAGCAGTAGCAGATGTATTATTTGTATGGTACTCTATACATACAAGTTTTGAAGGTAATGGTACAGAACCTCATCATGTTGGAGCAGAGGTTGGATTGCATCATTTACATGAAACGAAGAGGATGGAAAAGATTACTGATCATTTACATGATGAATTTCATAAGGTGAAACAGTTATCTTATAATGCATTACCGCCACATAAAAAGAAGAGTAGTACATATAATATGATATTAGGTACAAATAATAATACAACAAATTATATACAACAACAAAACAAACCACAAATAGATGAACGAATAGCAGCGATATTGCAAGCTGCAAACATAGAAGTTGATGATGAAACTGTATCACAATTACCAAGTTGGGATGACGCCGTCTCATTATATGGTGATTCACCAATTGTGCATGGTTTGGAAACATGTGAACAATATAGACAGACTGTAAAGCCAGAAGATCGAATGATTGGCCCAGCCGGTATATTTAATACAGGAACAAACTTACTATTTCAATTAATGAAAGATAACTGTGATATAAAAGAAGCCAAACATTCAACAACACACAAGGAACAAAAACAGAATGGTATGAGATGGCAAGCTCCATGGGGTAAACACAATCCAGTCTCAACTCATCGTCTTACTCATGTTGCTAAAATGTGGGGAACAGTAAGTGCTGCAGATAGTACACCGATTAATCATACTGCCTTCTTCCCAGTAACAATGATTAAAGATCCATATACTTGGATGGGCAGTCAATGTCGACATCATTACACATGTCAGTGGAATCACGGTCCAAATAACTGTCCAAATCTTGTAAAGAAGAATGTACTTGATAAGTTAGAGCCTGAAAAGGTCGGTGTGAAATTCGCTAAAGTATTCTTACATTATGATTCATTACTCGATCTATGGAACAAATGGTATGAAGATTGGGAAGTACAGACATTCCCACATTTGGCTACTAGATTTGAAGACTTATTATTCCATGGAGAAGAAGTTACAAGAACAGTATGTGATTGTGTAGGCGGAGTATTTCGTGAAAAGTTTAGGTATATAGAAGGTAGTGCCAAAGAGAATGGTATGCCTATTCATAAAGGAGCAAATGGTCTTGTCAAAGCCCTGATACAGTATGGTAACCCTCAGAAGAGATTGACTGGTATGACGGATAGAGATTTAGAATATGCTAGTACTGCGTTAAACAGGGATCTGATGGAAAAGTATGATTATCGTTATCCGAAATGATAAGAGGAGTTATAATGTTATACATTCATACACAGAATGCTCCTGGCCCGGGACTTGTAATAAAGAACTCCCTTGTTTCACTGCTGTCAGGGAATCTCTCATCATAGGCCTTTTGCCATTGAATTGCAAACTCGTCTGCTTGATGACGATAGACCAATGCCCAGCATGATCCTCCAAATCCAGCACCGAATGCCGAAGAAGCGATTGCCTTTATCCTACCAGGTTGTTGTGCATCTGGCTGTCCACTTGACGGCTTCCTCACTAGCAAAGGATTCAACTGTAGATCGTTTTCCGTACCTCTTGCCCACAGAGGCAACCAAGCCGTCTCTGTAATCTGATTGTGAAGCAGATTCACAGCACCTCGATGTGATGCATCAACAATTAATCCTAGCAAATCTAACCTATTGTGAGATATAGCATATGCGACGGCCGGTACAAGACATTCACTTTCGTCATAAAATTGCTCGAATCGAGTAGCTAATGAGGTGGAATACTCTTCCTTTTCTAACGACCCAAAGGCTAATAAGGTTGCTCGATTTCGAATACCTCTTTGTATACATGCTTTTACAGACTCCGATGTATCTGTTTTTCCTCTGCACTTCCGTTCATATCTAATGGCATCAGCTAATGTGTGACCTCCAATATCATTATTAGAACAACCAGTGTAGTATGCATCAAAAGCCTTTCTTGCCAACTCTGAAGCACTGTTATACCCGAGAGAGGCATCAGTGTCACCATCAGAACCTCCAGCCTTTTCTGCTCTAGCTCCGGAGAAAGCTACTACAAATGTCAAATCGTCAGGTAGTTGTATTGTTGAATCTAGACTTGTCTCTGCCTCCAGTGAGTTCTTGTTTTCCACAATATCTAATGAGACGAGATCATTTACAACATTCTTCATATCGACTGAAGCTGGTCTAGTAGGGCAAAAAGATAGTAACCGCAATTCACCACTCCGCCCTGTAAGTATAGCTGCATGATCTTCACTACCTCCAAATGTTCCTACTCCTCCATCAACCGTACCCTCTAAGATGAAGCTCCCTCTAGTTGATATATAATCCATTCCGTTCTCGGCATTTCCTAAATATGTCGATAGATTATACATGGTATCATCTTCTTCGTCTTTCCCAATTGCATAACAGTATTGAGGAGTTTCTGACATATTAAAATGAGAATTCAATACTAAATATAACCCAGTTACAAAAGCACTACTAGTGCTCAAACCGCTAGCGGGTGGTAAATTAGATGATAATGCAATGAATACATGTCCTCCAATTCTTGTACCCTTCTCAATATACACACAAGGTTTACCATCTGCTGCTTTGGTTTCTGTTACTTTGTCAGTGGGTGATGATGAGTGGGGGTATAAACCAAAGTTTTTATGTAACCGATTTATAATTGCAGTTGGATATATCGTCCAATCAATTACTTTAGAGTCTGATTCATCTTCATCGTTTGGTTGGTTAATATTTGGTATGTGAATTGTATGATGTACAACAGGTCTGTTATCTACTTGATATGAAGCTATACTACTTTCAGTAGCATGATGCTCCATACCTTTAGGAAGCACCGATATAATTGTAATCTTCATTGCACTATCATTACTATCTTCTTTATTAGGAAGAAACGTTGATACCATTGTCATACCTCGGCCAAAAGTAGTGCATACTAAAGAATTACCACCGGCGTAATCGGTATGCTTACCCATCACTTCAATTCTACCCGGTATCCAATGGCAGTGTGATTGTATATCATCATTGCAAATAATATGAATATCATTATCAGATTGTTGATGTTGATTCTTCAACTCGAGATCCAATGCCTGAGCAGCAGTTCTGAATAAACACCTAACATTGTTAAAAGTTGTATCTGTCGTATCATCATCATTAGATGATTGCAACTTGCTCTTCAGACGATCATTAAAACTCAGAGAGTTAACGTCAAGTATCTCTGTTAAAGGAAACTCTGTCATGATTTGAGTACTATTGATAAATAAATGTAGACTGAGAAGACGATACCCTATATAATAATATTGTTTTATTCCAATATGACTTACGTGTGTGAAATGGTTTGTGTGTATTTGATATGTTGGTATATCGCTGTAATACTTTTTGTGCATATGATGTGCACCAACATACAAAAATTCGTATTAACTTTTTCTTATTACTTTTGTCTGTAGTTGCAATATATCTAGATATGTCGTAGTCCTACGAAGTATTAAACAATGATGTTGTTCTATACTAATGCGATTCATGTGTATACGATGGCCTATGCGTGCGTATATTGATTGTATACTTTATTGTATGAACATAAGATGTGCACAAAATAAATGTCACAAATTTTCTTCTTACTTTTTTGTGTTGCAATGTATCTATAGAATAATGAGCGTAGGGTTTGTATATGTATCGTTAGTTAGGAATAAGGGTAATGATATGATATCGGAGTGTATATTGCAGAGATTATAGCGGCGGCCTCCTCTATGCAAATCAATGAATGATCGATGTGAGAAAATGACATTCCACTTGTAAGCAAATCAGAGCAAGACTTCGCATAAATAAATGGACTTAGCAAGGGCTTAGCTTTTCCCCTTTGTTAAACAATAGTTGTTGTCGGCAAACTGTTGTAATGAAGGTTAAGTTTGCTGTAGATTGGTGTAGTATAATACATAGAGTCATCTGACTCCACTCTTTGGTTTGAGGGATAATAGAGACATCATGGTATCATTTCGTCGTCTCCGAGTTGCAATACCCATTATTATATTCTATTTCCTTGCTAATGAAACAAGCAATAGATTTGGTATATCATCCCTAAACTCAGAAACAGAGACGAGCAATACTACAAAACATACAAACAGCAATAATACAATCACATACATTACAAGTGATAAGAAGAATATAAGCCTACCATCTGCAAAATCTCTATTAGATACAAAACAATATCCACCACCATATGAAGAAGTTGATATCTATCGTCTATCTTCAAATTTAACCAAATCAAAAAGTACAATTGTAACTGCATACTTTAAGCTGAATTCAAAGCATGCTAAAACTCAATATACACAATGGATGGGAAACTTCCTATCAATAAACGATAACATGGTAATATTTACAAGCAATGAATTGTTACCACAAATTAAACAATTTAGAAGTCACGCCTTAGATCGTACTGTAATCATATTAATGAATGTTAATGATTTACCTTTGGGAACGTTATATCCAACTGAATTATGGATAGATCAATTTAATAGAGATACAGAAAAGGATAGACATAAAGATTATAGATTATTTTGGATATGGTTGAATAAAATATGGCATATACAACAATCTATACAGCATGATTTCTTTAGTAGTGAAATATACATGTGGTCCGACATTGGCTGTTTTCGAGATGGTAGTTACAACTCGAAAACGATAATACAACATGATGAGTTGATACCACGAGATGAGATATTAATGCAATCGTTCAAGATTAGAAGGAATGATGGCGATCCCTTCGTACCGCAGCCACCAAAGAAAGTTAACTTCTTTGACAATAAGAAAAACTACATGAATAACTTTTATCACGCCGGTAGTATGATGGCTGGGTATGAAGATACATGGCAACGATATTGGGAGCTCTTCTTGGAAATGGTTGATACATTTCTTCAACATCAAATGCTATTGTGTGACGATCAAGTCATTTTGCAAAGTGTCTGCATGACAAATCCAGAGATTTGTGCATATGCATTGGCTACTGAAGTCTACCCAAAAGATAAACGATATCATATATTACGATATGTATTACATCACGGTGGCGAATATAATTTCTGGAGAAAGGAGGCGAACAATGTGGTAGACAGTCTATGAATTGAGAACTACATTGAACTATCAATTACAAGTTACACTTCCTGCTCTTCTTCTTCAAGAGTCTCTTCCTCTTCGACGATAGAAGTGAGTGAGGACTGAGGTTCATCCTTTTCATATACGATCCAGCCCTTGCTCACCCACAGCTTTGTCAATCCAATATAAGATACAAATGAAAAACAAAGAGTGATTATCGGTGTAAAGTAAGAAGAAACTGAGGTCAGCAGTGCAACGGGTAGAGAAATCACTTCCACTGCAAACCATGTCCATATAGCTGGCCAATTGTTCACATTACATTTGTCATCTTCTTCATCATCACAGAGATTATATGACAGCTCACTTGATAGTCCTACACGAGGAAATATAAAATGATCGGTAAACAGGAATACACCCATTGGGCAGAGGATGATGCCAGCCAAAGTGAGAAATACCATAATACCATTGGTTAGAGCAGGAAAGCAGGCGGCCGCTGTGGCTAGTAGGCCGACAATGATAGTAGACAACCACGCTTTCATACTAGGAAATATATGCTGCAAACCCAAGCCAGAACTATATATGATGGGGTTTGCCGTCGACCATCCAGCTATAATGATAATGAATAGCCCAAAGTTTCCACCACAAAGTTGGGCAATTGGGCCCGGGGCAACAGATGTCTTTGTAGGATCCTCTTGCAGTTGTACAGCATACATGCAACCAGCCACAATCCATGCAAAGTAATGGCCTATGTACATTCCTCCGGCTGGAAGATAAGCGATGAAGAGAGGTAATTGTAACATGTGTTAGTACATATGACTTGAACGGCAAATAAAGGCAAACAAGTTCAAGTGAAGTAGTCAAATAATCGAGACATCATATTATTGAACGCTTGAATTCACATGATAAAACAATACAAACGTGGACTTTCCTGATGTCCAACCTATGCTGGCTGTCTTTGCAAAGCGAAGTAGAGTTTGATCGTTCTGCCCGAGATGTAATTGAAGATCTACAAACCATGCAAAGAAGATACAGTGGGCCATACCAAACTTGCTCTGACCTTCAATGACAATACCCTTTGAAATCAATAAGAAAAGACGTTAAGTTTAGAGGAGATATATGATGTGTGGATATCCAAATCAAACTCTATGTGCACTGAATTCACTTACCGTATATACCTTCTCAGATAAGACACACCATAGATGACAACCATCTTCACCAATGCCCAGCATCCGTAGTGATTCGACAAAGAGGTAAATTATACCAGCAATTAGCACTGGACTCATCAAATCACCAAACAGTGTAACAAATGAGAAACCAATAGCAGCAACTATCGTCGTCACTAACCCACATATAACAACAGTCACACAGAATTGCCAATTACTTGGGTACAAATCAGACAGTTCTGGAGATGATATATTGAAGATAGCAGCGAAGGCAGTTGCAGAAACTGTAAACATCGCACCGGCTAGACCTGCTAATAGTATACAGCTCACAGCATCGTACACTAAAACAAGTTTTCTACCGACAACTCGTTCCACTTTAGTATATAGATGATTGATAAGTTAGGTCATGTTAAAGTATCTAAATGATAGAAGTGATATTACTTGAACTTACTTGCATAATATGCTGTCAGACGTTTCTCTACAGCAAGCGGTGCAACAGCATACCGCCAAGACAATGTCGCAAGTAGGTTACCTAAAAGTGTATGGTGATAATGGTGTTAGATTCGTACATTGATTTGTTTGTTGGTTGATACTTAAAGAATAGCTACTACTTACCAATAGCTAATCCAACTATAACATCTATTGCAGTAGCTCCATTACTAACAAACAATGGTCCGATTGCAAACTCTGTACCGGCAGTATGCCTCGATGTGAAGAGTCCGAGGAAGGATAACCAACCTTTTAACCTATCTTGAGGAACTGGCTCTCGTTCATAGGCGTGCACTTTCTTATCTACAGTTTCAATTATGGATGATCGTCGACGATTATGATGTTGTTCATTATTTAAATGTGTACTTTGATCGGTTATAGATTCATGGTCATGATCCAGTAGAGGTGATGATATCTCATCTGACATGGTATACTGTTGTATATGTAGCTATCTCTGTTTGTATGTATCAAGAGGATGTGTGCATGTTTGGCATATATATGAATAAGTCAGGGGAGTAAATATAGAGGGATGCGTCAGTGCCAGATGCCAATACACGATATTACATAGATACCACATAATATCGTCGTCATTGTCGTCGAATAACTAACATGTCATTGCAAGTGAACGAACATATCATATGCACAAAAAACAAAACAAAAAGAACACTTACCAATCTCGGAACCTAACATATATCTTCTTCTCGACGGTGTGTCTATATGAATAATGAATACAAAACTCATTACATAGTAGCAGATAGAATGATGTTGTAATTGCAGGGACTCTTCTTTATGTCGCAAAAAGATACCGCTGCCCAAATCCATCTAATCTGATAAACGCAGTAAATTTTGCAAAGGTATCCTTTTTGGGTTCCGCACTATAAGTAAAAATGAGCAAAACCACTGACAAATCTGAAATATGAAGGTCTTCCAATCATCGAATTATAGATGTGGAGACATCCTATCTTATACAGTTTTGCACGCTGATTCCGAATATGGTACTGCCTTAGTATGAATATTGTTAATTAAAAAGTTATTGAGCATAAACTGATTCACTAAGTAAAATGCATGGTAAAAAATAGCCATTTTTCAAAGGCCGATCTACACCAAACCGCTTCTACTGTGAACTACAAATATGTTGTAGAGAAGCCTTGTGCAATTTTAGGCCATTATTCCTGTTCAATTTAATGCAATGGCCAATCATTCGACATTTTTGTGAGTGAGGGCCACTGTATAAACTCTCATAAAAAGGATACCGCGGAACCCAGAATTTTTAGTTACTGCGTTTATTACTTGAAAGAAATCTGAGTGAAATGGAAATGACGCACTACAACTTCAACTACTGTATTACTATTTGCTTAATATCGAGGAAGTAGAACCATGAAGGCGTACCAAATTGCCCTATCGATACTATGGACTGCGTCCACAACAACAACTGCGTTTACTCCATCATCATTCGTCGGCGGTGGTATCCGCACAACAACAAAATTATATCAAGCACTTGATACTGAAGAAAAGACAGAAGAAACAACAACTACCACTCCTCCAAAAGTAAAGTATGGCGCTGGACCCCCTGAATTGACAAATAGCAGTAATGATGAACCAGAAGGATTACCATGGTGGTGGGAGTATATTTGGGAATTGCCGATTATGCAGGTGAGTTTGGGTTGTGTGTACAAATATTATTTTGTATCTATGTATTGTGGACTAACTATAATATCATAAATCATATACAACAACAGACATCTGAACCGGGAACTGAATGCAAATTTGGTGATAGTGCAAATGTATTACGAAGTAATATTGAACAGATATATGGTGATTTCCCATCGAAAGATGGTTGTCCATTGGCTGAAGGTGAAATTACTGATATTGCCGATGGTACCATGTTTATTGGATTACAACGTTATCAACAACAATATGGTAGTCCATATAAGCTATGTTTTGGACCTAAAAGTTTCTTAGTTGTTTCAGATCCAGTACAGGCCAAGCATATTTTACGAGATGCCAATACATTATATGATAAGGGATTATTGGCAGAAATATTAGAACCAATCATGGGGAAGGGATTAATCCCCGCTGATCCGGAAACGTGGACTGTTAGACGTCGTGCTATTGTGCCTGCATTTCACAAGGCGTGGTTGAATCATATGGTAGGATTGTTCGGGTATTGCAATGAAGCATTAATTACTAACCTAAATACGGCAGCTGCCAAGAATGATGCTCCGTCAGGACAGAGTGGAGGAAAGATTGAAATGGAAGAAAAGTTTTGTTCTGTTGCACTTGATATTATCGGCTTGTCTGTATTCAATTATGAATTCGGCTCTGTAACGAATGAATCACCAGTTATCAAGGCTGTATACTCGGCATTATTGGAAGCTGAACATCGTAGTATGACACCTGCTCCGTATTGGGATTTGCCATTTGCAAATGAATTAGTACCCCGATTACGCAAGTTTAATGGTGACTTACAAATCTTGGATGAGGTATTAACTGATTTAATTGATCGTGCAAAGAATAGTCGTCAGGTGGAAGATATTGAAGAGCTTGAGAATCGTGACTATGCCAATGTGAAAGATCCTAGTTTATTACGATTCTTGGTTGATATGCGTGGTGCTGATATTGATAACAAGCAACTGAGAGATGATTTAATGACTATGTTGATTGCCGGACATGAGACAACCGCTGCAGTATTGACATGGGCACTGTTTGAACTTACCAAACATCCAGATAAGATGGCAAAGGTTCAAGCTGAGATTGATCAAGTTTGTGGTGATCGTACTCCAACATATGATGATGTTAAGGATATGAAATACTTGAGGTTGGTAGTTGCAGAGACGTTAAGACTGTATCCTGAACCTCCCTTGCTCATCCGTAGATGCCGAACAGAAAATGTGATACCCAAGGGTGGTGGAAGAGAGGCTACTTCTATTCGTGGTATGGATTTCTTCATCTCGTTGTATAACTTGCATCATGATGAACGATTCTGGCCGGAACCCAACGAGTTCATTCCAGAACGATGGGAGACCAAGTATGTCAATCCAGATGTACCAGAATGGGCTGGATATGATCCTGACAAATGGATCAATACGATGCTGTACCCGAATGAGATCGCCTCTGACTTTGCATACTTACCATTTGGTGGTGGAGCACGAAAGTGTGTAGGAGATGAGTTTGCAACATTAGAAGCAACAGTCACATTGGCAATGGTACTTCGTAGGTTTGAGTTTGAGTTTGATTCAAGTAAACTTGCCGAAACAAATGTTGATATTATGGATCATCCTCAGGACTTAGACCATGCAGTAGGAATGAGGACTGGTGCCACAATTCATACCAGGAAGGGATTGCACATGATCATTAAGAAGAGGGAAGTAGCATAAGATGCGTGACTTTGTGGTACTGTGAGTAGTTGGTAAATTAAATACTCTTAGACTTATCTTACTTTGACATACTTCATAAAGAAAAGATATCCTCATAAAGTGGTTTTTCCTTCTTCAGTTTTCTCTTGGTTGATGTAACAAACTAAGATGGGCCTTTAACCAATACATCTTTGAGCACTTTGTTACCTTGCTACTACATTACCCTTGTCACTTACTTACTCCTTTCCCAATAACACAGGTAAAGCTGCCCGGAAGTAGACACTTCCACTTGTGACTGTAATAATAGCACTTGCAAATAACATGAGCAAGCTTGGTCCTAACATCCATCCCCATCCAGCATTTGCAACTCCTTCTACTACATTCCCAGCTCCACCAATTCCCAATGTTCCTAAACACTTTGTCCATGATACCGATTCCAATCCTACTCCCTCTGGAACTAATAACATTAATGTTAAACTAACCATTGTTAATGCTGCCTTAACTTTTCCCTGCATTCCAACCTTGACACTATCTCTCTTGCCTTGTTGTGCCATCCATTCTCGTAATGCACTAACTCCCACCTCTCTTGCCATTATAACTGCTGCTGGTATAGCCACAATGCCGCCATACCGTCCCGCTAATGCAATTAATGCCGTAGAAACCATCAACTTATCAGCCACGGGATCAAGGAATGCTCCAAATGGTGATGTAATATCCCAACGTCGAGCTAAAAATCCATCAAACCAATCTGTAATACTTGCCAATGCAAAGATGATACTTAATACTGGAGCACGATTTGGAAACTCCGTGGGGTAATAACTCAATAGTAAAAAGATTGGAATTGATAAACATCGTGCATATGTTAAATAATTTGGTAATACATGCCAGGGGAAGGATGGGAAGAGACGTCGTAGTGGTCCTGGTGGAGTAGAATTTGGACCCATATTTGAATTTGCTTTCTCAACTTCACCGCCATTGCTCACGGCTGCTGCAATTGATGTAGATGTAGTAGATGGAGGCGAAACAATAGAAGCAGCAGTATTGGTATTATCAATAGCAGCAGGAGGGGATACGACTGTGGCAGCGGCTCCAGTTTCAACATCTCCACCTCGTAATAGAAAAGTTGATGTTTTTTGTTTTGTTGCTGATGATACTCCTACATTGCCAAATCGAGAAGGAGAAAATGATGAAGATTTGACCGATGAACATAGCAATAAGACTGCCATGCACACTAGGTGATTGGGTTGATTAGTATATTTCATTTTGTAAGGGAATAGGGAAAGACAATGATACGATCTCATTCAATTATGAGAGTATTCAAAAGAAGTTTCTATCTTCGGAACGGAGATGAAGTTTCTTAGTAATTAGTTGAGATCGCTTTAATTAATCTGCTTTAAGAGAGGTGTTGTGAGTAGCTAGCTCTGACAGGCTTTGTGCATATGATGTGATCTTTTTTATGTGCATATCATGTGATCATTTTTATGCATAACATGTTTGGATCTTTTTTTGTTGGTTCTAATGTCTAACATACCCCTCCTAATATATGGTATACCGCTCAGATACAATAGCATATCATAATATTAAAACAAAAACAACAACAATGTCATCAACAACCTCCCAGCAACCTGATGATACTACTGCAGCAGACAATGCCCCATTATCTCTATCAACTGTAGAGAGTCGTTATCCACAACTATTTTGTGAATATAAGAAACTTGAAGATCGGGAAAAGCAACTAAAAGAAGAGATAGGTGAAAGTACTACTCCAGGTTGGATAGCATGTACAAACTTCAATGAAGCTTTAGATGATAATGGACCAAACAGTGCAATGAAAACTAATTCAGATGCCAATAAATTTTGTATGTTCCTATGGAAATGTTTAGAAGCATCAGAGACTGGTTCAATTAGTGGTGATGCATGTCGACAATTTGATATATTGAATAGTGCATTAGATGACACATTATCATTATCAGGTACTGCAAATAAGTTTGAACATTTATTTGGATGGACTGCCGCTGCAACCAATCACGGACTAGATGCATTACTATATCGAGGAGATCCAGATCGAAACCGTGTACTATTCAAGAAGGTTGCTGATGAGTGGAAGAAGGTATTTAGTACCAATGTGAATGATGAGAAGTTGAGGAAGTTTGCAATTTGGTATTGTGAATGCTTCCAAAAGTTACTCAAGCAGGCAAAGAAGGAATATGGAGATCATGCATCATATGTATTCAACTTTATCAAAAAGAAACGTGTCAGGAAGGTTGCTGCAGAAGATGTTGATGGAGGAAACAGCAACAACAATAACAACAACACAATTAGTATTACTGCCATCAAACCTCACAAGGATGCAAGATTGGGACTTGGCATTGCCCAAGTGAAGGGTGCAAGTCATCATATCAAAGTTACATCTATTGCACCCGGTTCTTTGTTTAAAGATACCGACTTGGACGTGGGTATGATAATACAATCAGTCAACAACAAACCATTTAATTCATTTACTGAAGGTTCCGCTTTACTAAAGATTGCTGAGGGGAAGTTTTCTATAGAAGTTGCTCGTACTACAAAAGAGAATCCAGGCAAACTAGTACCCCTTGACAATGTGTCGCAGTCTACAAAGAAGAAGAGTGATGGAAAGCGCAAAAGTAATAGTCAACTTCCTCCCGGTAGTAGTGGTGATGATGACTCCACATCAAAGAAGGCTAAGAATACAGTCTCCTACAAAACAGCCAAAGCTGCAGCTGTTGAGCTCCTTATCAAAATATGTGCTGTCGAAGGAGTACCACCAGAAGGAGTACCAGAAGTTTATGATTCCTGTCCCGAGGTCATTGAAAAGATCAATACCTTCCTCAAACGTGACGGTATTACTAAAACCAACTTTATGAAGGCGCTGAATCTCAATGGTAAAACGCTCAACAAGTTACTTGCGAGCGAAGGTCAAGAACAAGCCGGTAATCCTTGTTATAAAGCTGCATACATTTTCTTTGAGAAACAAAGAATCCTTGATGGTTCTGCAAAGTCAGCAGCAAGGCTAGAGAATGAAGCAAAATATGATTCTGGGTTCTCTTTAAAGAGTAAAAGACAAGCATCTGCGAAGAAATTGCCCAAAGATGAATTGGAATAAGAGAGTTGGGTGCGTCGAGGCAGAGTCTTTTGATGTCGGAGGTCGGAGAAGATACTAATGATATGATATGTCTATTGATTTTTATTGACTAGCAACTTAGGCTCGCCTAAATGTATCCTAAATTTATTGTAGCCCCCGTGATCCGTAGATACTGACAATTCCGTCGTTACTGAAACCTGCGGCTAAGAATGGCATGTGTGGGTGAAACTTGAGACAGCTAACTGGTCCTAGTCTTTCATCAGGTCCATGATATCTTATAATCTGCTGTGTAGTACCGTCATATGCCATTATCTTGATGAATTGATTCGGAGATCCGGTGGCAAACACTGGCACATTTGAATGAGCAGCTAGGGCTGTCATTTGCATTTTATGTTCAATTGTCCTTACTGAACTTGAGTAACGAAGGTCCCAAAACTTAATACTTCCAGAGACACAACCTGACACAATCTCATGTCTTCCACCATATGTGGTAAAGGATACATCTATAATCCAGCTCGTATGTTCATCGAATGCAGAATGTTTCCTTCGCCGTGACAAGCTTTGACGACTTCTCCCCTCATTCATATATAATACTGGGTCTCCTGTGTCGGATCTCGTATCATACAATCGTAAAGAACCATTACCAAAACCCCCTATGACAATGTCAGGACCGAGGCCAGAGTAGCCATCATTAAGATCGTATTCCCATGCGGAAGTGAGTGTTGTTAGTGACGCATCACTCTTACTGCTGAATGTATTCCGCAGCTTTTCAGAGGCTACATCCCAACATCTAATGAGAGGTGAATTGCCACCAGCAATCAATTGTCCTCCACACTCCTGGTATTCGCATACAAGGCCACTTGAATAGCGTTTGTCTGTCACTATATCAGGGGCTGCAACGAAGCTTGAGATTAAGAATGGTTTCTCACTGCTGATTTCATCATTTGGTTCAAATATGCCCTATTATCACATGTAATAGTCGTTGTGAGAATATATTTGTTAGAGATGAAAGATACGAAATGAAAGGGGATTTTCACATACGATACAACACATCATAACACTTACATCAAAGATACGAATCATACCGTCATTACTACCCGTTAAGAGAAGACTAGTACTGCTTTCGTTTACCCACAGAGCTGATGTCATACGTGTATTCTTCGAGTTCAAATTAGAGAACGAAGATATGCGCTCTGACGTTTCTGCGTTGTACACTGATATATTGTTCGAACTACATGCAATTAATGCAGGTTCGTACGGATGGAAGCTCAGTAGAGATGTTGAGCGTGCACCACTACTTCTAAGCACTGATACTTGCTCTAATTGTAGTGCATCTTTCCTCCCTTCTACAAGACTTTCTCTTTCCCTGATTCCAGCGGCGGCATCGCTCTCATTGTAGGCATATGGTGATCTTAATATAGAACGCTCCGCTAAGATTGAGAACGTGTCCTTGAGGAGTTGACCCTTTTGTCTTGTAAGACTATTGCGCCCTTCACGATACCTTTGCATGGCTCCATTATCCGATAGAGGATCGGATATCCTTTCTGTGTCCTGCTCTCCAAATGTTACCTTCTTCCATGAGTAGAAGAGAGACTCGGGAAGTATATACTCTTCAACAGGCGTATTTAGATCAGCAAACTGGGCATTATATTTCCTCGGGCTTGTATTGCCAGTAGTAGTCGGAGGAGTGCCTATAGTAAACGTACTGGTACCCGCAGAGCCAGCCCGTTTCATATTATTAGAATCAGATGTTGTATAGGTCGAAAGATTTAGTCCGGTGGCGTTTCTTCTCCTCGATAATGCTGGAGAAGGGAATCCCTCGCTCGGTTCTGTTTCATCAATACTACCAACATCTGATCGTCTTCTGTTTGCAGTTCGATGCTGTCGTATCTTATTCTTTTCCAGCATGACACGTTTATTGATGGATACAACAATAGAATTAATAAGTTCTCTGACGGCTGGGAACGGATCGTAGCGGTGCAATTTCAATATTGATGACCACACTATTGACATTTGCTTTTCAATATCTCGGTTGATACCATCAGGCATTTCAATAGACGGTGCAGCAGCACCTCCAATTGAGAGAATATTCCTACCTTGTTGACTACCGGCGGGAGTTTTTCCTGCTATTGAGACAAAGGCGTCAATATATTTGCCAATGAATCTATTCACTGATAATATTGCCTCGAACCTAACCTCAGGACTTGCATCCATTGTTGTCTTAGCTAATTTGACTGCAACTAAAAGATCCATCTCCATTCGCTCTTCATCTTCATATACAGTCTTGATTTCTGGCTGTGGCGATGCTGATGGTACTACCACTGGTGTTTTAGAAAGCACATTACCAAACATTGGCTGTTGTTGCTTGCCGGGTGGCAACAAGCTGGCACCTCCCTGCGGTATTAAAGGCTGCACTTGGTTAAATGACAGTAGCGGAGATGTACCCGTTATTGATGGAGAAGGATTATTCAAACTAACATTCATTGGCATCAATCCTGCCCCTTGTGGTGATGCCAACGACTGTGGTGCTGGTGGTTGAAGTTGTAACATCGACGACAACGAAGGTACCTTATTTAAAGCGGATATTACAGGCGCCTGACCAATGAGACAACCAAGGGCATAAGACGAAGCCGTCCTGACATCTGGGGAATCATCAGAAAGTCTTGCTAGAAGCCGAAGATGTAATCCAGCTTTGTACATCTCAGATTGAGCTGCAGCATTGTCCTTTGATAGATTACCAAGACATATTATTAGCCACATACGAAACTCGGAAGTCATGACTGATTCTACAAATGAAGTGTCCTTGGGACTATTGAGCAATTGCAGGAGAGAGTCAATTGTTGTATGCAATTTTTCATTGATACATTCCGATTGTCCGGGTGTATATCCGCCAGAACAGATTACTGATAAGATGAAAGCTGCCTTGGTGCGCTGCTCTGCAGCATCTTCAAGATCAGATTTTGAAGTAGTGGCTCGAGAAGATGAGGGATCTAGCCGCCAACGGAGATGACGAATAAAGTGAGGTAGGGCCCTGTCCTTTACAACATCTTCTCGACAAGTATGATCGAATGCTAATACCTTGGCCCAAATACCAATCAACACATGTTTGTACTCATCGATCGGACTTTGAAGTAACTTTAGCACATATGGAAAGATACCAACCGAAAGAGCCAAGTTAACAGCAGATGGACCCAAGTCCAAGAATCTTTTGAGCAAGAGTAAAGCTCGAACTCGATGAGCTTGTGATAAGAGCACCTGCAACACAATGGGAAGTTCTTGGGGTGGGTCAATCTCGTGTGATGCCTTCTCTGAATCTTCATTGCGTTGGAGATAGGGTAGTGGTGTTCCGCCTACAGCACTTGGAGGACGTCGAATGATGAGTTTACTTCTTGTTTTGACACTCGCCCACTCTA
>Ga0214480_100463_pt1 | contig 20636 bp, 15 predicted proteins | sample M1_20Mar14CPVII9_3_FD_165042 | JGI IMG/M metagenome (GOLD analysis project Ga0214480, IMG submission 165042) | Marine eukaryotic communities from Monterey Bay, California, United States - M1_20Mar14CPVII9sort6BwellE17 | ecosystem: Environmental > Aquatic > Marine > Unclassified | place: USA... | reverse complement strand
ATGCTAATCTCTATGTATATCCGTGCTTGTGCATATTTAATAAAACGACCTATTGTGTCTACTGTATGTGAAGCTCTTATATCATTGGAACTGATCAACTTCTTTGTAAGGAGTATACTATCCCGTTGGATGTGATCCAGAGGGATCGAAGTATCACCACTGCCGTTGCATAATACACTATTATCACATATATTATGTTATGTACATGTACAAGAAGATTCTGTGTGGTTTTGAAAATGCACTATATAGTTAGCACTATCCAAACTCTATACAAACTAGACATATCTGGGGTACACCCCTTCAAATACAAAGATCAATAAGCACACTATCCATATCAAGCTCTTCTTCTTCGTCACTAATACTAGACTCCCACAACTTCATTATCTCATCATCACATAGATCAACTTCCGCCAATGGTGGACTATTTCGACCTTCATTTGGGTATGAATGACTACTCGTGCTCAATGAACCACTTGAAATCGAATGCTGAAGACCAGGATCTTCATTCATCATCATATCCATACCCATCATCACTTCAACACCAATAGGCTGACTATTACCAATAGGCTGACAAAATAGATCATCAAAGTCCAATGGTTGGTCATTCTTGAATGAATCAAATGCTTCAGTGATAGAGTCAGTATTCATTGTCACACGCCGGACGAAGTTCTTCTTGGAGTCCTTCATTTCCCTGCCCGATGGTACAGTAGTACTTTCATTATCGGTGGATGTAGAAAGAGGAGTGGATGAATCTTTTTCTTCTTGTAGATGAGACGTCTTCATCTTCTTGGAACAGCCTTGTTGCTCTAACTCTAACAAGGAAGAGATATCGGGACCGCATACAGACACTTGCTGCTGCTGCTGCTGCTGCTCCTCTTCCATAGTACGCTTCTTGGTCTTCTTCTTTTCCTTCTTCTTGGCCTTGGGCGGAAGAGCGGATGGTGGAAGATCCTTAATGAGCTCCTTATACTCATTCATCTCTTTGTAATACTCAGCTACCTCCGACTTTGCAATCTTCTGCACAAATGACTTCGTCTCTGGATCGACTTGGTCAAGTTGTGACCAACGCTTTGAGATAGTCTTAGAAAGCTCGAGGAAACCAATCTTCCCGTGCTGCTTCCGATGTTTCCTCTTCTTCGTGCGTTTACTAGGTCCGGCGTACCAATCGGGCATTAGTTTGATATTCTTGTATCGTTGTGGTACATCGTCATGAAGGATCTTGTTCTCCATCATCATAGACTTGTCGTCGGCAACATCACCGTCTATTGTCTGGATGATATACTCTCTCTCGATCTGTAAGAAGATGTGATATGCAGTTAGAGGACGTTGTGGCTTCTTTGGGATAGTAAGGGTGGTGTCGATCAATGATGGTGGTGGTGGAGACGATGAATTAGGAATGATGCTTTGTTCGTCCATTGCAACAGACGACGACGACGATGAAGTGGTAGTGGTAGTAGACGTCATTATATAATGTATGTATTAATAGATGTATAGCGGTACTGTTGAATGATAATGGGATGCTGCTTTGAAATATTTATGAGTACGTTGAGAGTGGACCAGGACTCTTTGCAGTATCTGTCTTTGGCATCGGCATCATCGGGTTTGGGAGGCTGATAAAAAATTGTAGGCTGAGAAATAAATTTTCAATCGCTTTGTCGTTTGTTGACGTGGGTCATTCGGGATGTATTTGCTTTTAGATAACCATAGTGGGGAAACATAATAACCTTGTAGTTGTAATGAGCTTAGATTGTCTAACCTTTGCCCAACGGCAAAGTGTCGCGACACTTTTTTTTGTGTTAAAAATGGGTCATTATCAATTTTCAAAAACACTGCATAGGAACTAAGAAGAATATAATCGAAGCTGCATAAATCACATCGACACATTCTTTGGCATGGCGGCAGGCTAGATTGGGCACAAGTTCAAATCTAATTAACCTTAAGGGTATTGGGATAACGACAAAGCGATTACGACCGCGATTTCATTATAAAAACCAACTATGTGTCGCGGCTTTATAAATAAACGAAAGAGATTGAAAAGGGGTAGCGGAATAAGCACTGTCTAGATAAAACTTTGTTTAACACATACACATATTAATATAGCAGAAAAGCTCAACTAGAAGAAATAAATAACGTATATAAACCATGGCATTCTCGTATACAAAAGGGACGACGGTGTTGTACAAATCATCGCAGTCACAGGGTTTAATTGGAGTAGCACGTGTTCTAATCCTTGATGTGCACACGGATGATGATTTAGTTCCATATTATTCTATCAAACTTCCCGACGGTAGAGAAAAGCAGTAAGTGTGATAGAATATATGTGATGTGTCAATTGCAATTGCAATGTACCTATATTATACTACCTCCTTTGTAATTATTTGTATCTCTTTTACATGCTCTCATACTCACGACATGTATATATCCTTCTGTGTCCCATAATAATAATATAGAACCGATCAGTATCACATACTGCCAGATAATGAGGAATCGATAAATCACCTCCTTTCCTCTGATACTGATAATATCAAAGAGGCAGTGAAGAAAGAATCAGTCTCTGTAGTTGATCAAGAGACATCAACCGTATTCACATCTTCATCTATTGCTACAATCCCCAAGGAGAAGTTATCTGCCAAAGAGAGGTTGTTAGTTTCTAAGGCGTTGAAGCAATCGAAGTCGAAATATAATGAGCCGAAGGATACAGCCTCAGCCTCAAGTACAATGGCCAATATAGCAGATTACCATCCTCCTACTACTCCTGCCCGACAACCCAAAAAGAAGAGGATTGGCACATTATCAGACCTTGATCGTCTACCTGGTAAACAACTTGCCTCTCAAACGGGTGGTAGAAGTAAGGCATCAAGAAGTAGAAATGACAAGTCGAATGGGGGGAGAAGTACTGAAGTTCGAAATGTGTCACCTTTGTCATCGAGTCGATCGGTATCATCAAGTGGTCAATTAAGATTCCAACATAGTCAGTCAAATACAAATGAAGACAATCCTCCAGTGAAAAGTACATTTGCCAGCCGTAGGAGGAGATCAGTAGATTCTCTTCAAAAATTGTCTATTGTACTGAAAGAAAAGAACTATAAATAGATATCAACACAACTAAGTAAACCACTGAAGCATCAGAATTTTATGGAAGGAAAGGACATGAAGATATGCCATGTACATTTGCTCACTTGTAAATACTATAAAGTAAATAAGAGAATATCAATATCTTCTCAAAACATGAAATGACCACTTCTTTGTAAGCTGTATACTATCCTGTTGTGACCTAGAGTGTTCAATAGCAATGCTGGAAGTTGATTAACACAAAGAACTCATTCTACTACGATGTTACATTACAAGATAATACAACAATCATCTTGACTTGGGCTGGGATTAGAAGTAGCACCTTTTGATCGGACGGCACCGCCACCACTAGCAATGTATCCTGGTTTTGACGATGCTTGCTTGACCTGTTGCTTGTATCTAGCCGCAGCAGGAATATCAGTAGCAACCGATACTGTCAAAAACTGAGAATACAAGGTCGGTAGCTGCCTTACAAAATCATGCTGGAAACGTTTCAAGGGCAGCTTCTTCTGAGCTTCAATAAAGCAATCAAAGTAATATCGATACTCTTCGGGTGATGATTGATACCCAAGCAAGTTGTCCAATACCTGCTTAGTAAACGGTAGTGATTCATCCATGGCATCCAAGTCATGAATATTAAAAGCCGCTACAATCTGTGCCACAAGATGTAAGCCAAAGCTATATGGGAATGCCTTTCCTTGATCTTTCAAGACCTCCCTTGATTCATCTTGATAATCATCAAACTCGGCACAGAAGGGAGCTTTTCTGTATAAATTATGAAGAAGAGATAGGGAATGAAAATGAGACATTGCATATCATGTGTATGTGTGCATTTCATATTCTTGAATAGTATAAACAACCTGATGAAGAACACTTACTCTTCTGCCGTCTTCATCCACTCTACTTGATCATCCTCATTTGTACAAGACATGAATGTAAATGGATTAGAACTAGGTGCATGACGATGGATGATCATATCTGTAATCTTTTTAATAGTAGTCTGGCCTCCATTTGGCATTCCGTCGCCCATGAAGAAACGTATAACTTTAGAATCTCGATTACGATTGAGTGATGCTTGTATTGCTCGTAACGCAGGTGTAGAACCTGACGGGTTGATACTAAACGTTTGTAATAGTATACCCTCAGCACGTTGGATGTAATCCGATGGTAACTCTGCACTATTCTTTTCAATAGTAACAATATCCGTCCTATTTAGAAAGTAAATCTTAATAGATGGAGCCACAACATACGCCAGTAATTCAATCATTTGTGATATACGCCACTTGGCTTCTATCCAACGTGTCATCTTTTTATGGGTAATTGGATCTAATGCATCAGTTAATCGTCCCATACTTCCAGAGTCATCCAAAATAATCTCAATTAGACTAAACTGTTTAACTTCCAATAACTTGGCCAACATGCCTCCTGGTACTTCATACTTGCTCAAGACACTATTTAATACATCTAATGAATCACCATTTCCTTGATAACCACCGACGTATATCTCTTCTTCGTCTTCATGATAGGTTGCTACAGCAGCCTCATATGTTGACGTTGGTGTATACGAAATTTCTTCATCCTCGCCTCCGCCGTTATTGTCTACCACTGCCGGTACAGGGACAGCAATGACTGGTAGCGCTGTTGATTGATTAATAAACGGAACAGCAGCCGCGGGCGCAGATGGTGGCACTACATAGGCTGGGTTATACTTTCTTATACCATTAATCTCTTGATATTTATGTTGTGTCATTTTTTGTGTCTCTATCGCGGTTCCACACAATGATATAACTTTATTAGATAAGCCGCCGTTCAAATTAAGTGTGTCAGTATAGAGGTTAGGAAGGGTACAGTATAATGATATAGGAATGAGAGAAGAGACAAGCAAAGGGCAATACGTTGATCGACGCGAGAGCTAAAAAAGCGCCAAGATCTGCAAATTTGTCTTTTTATTATTTTTGCAATAGGAAGGGTATCCTCTATCTACATGGTCAATATACTGAATGATATTATGTTCTCGTATCAACTAGATATAGAAAAGGTATATGAGAGGTACGTCCTATACTTTCAGGGCATTAGATTGATATTACCATGATCTAATGGTGGTGGTCTAGTGATTAAGGAAGCCTTGCCGTATGCTGGGGAGTAAAAACAGATATTTTCTCTTATTTCTCATGAGCATGAGCGGCACGAGCGGGTCCAAAATAAGATCTTATCAGTGTATTGGTACATAAAAGATAGAGGATATACTTTGCTGCAAATACTAGTTAAATTGGTATCCTTAATAATGTGAATATCTTGATTATTACCTAATATTATTGAATGGTTTGCTACTCATTTGTTCTATTGTTGTCCTCTTGTTCAATCTTAAGTCTTGCAGTGATAGAAGCCTCTAAAAATGATGCGTCAAGTGTACCACCTAAGCTCGTTGGTATACAATTACTTGGTATTGAGTAACTAGCAAGACTTTTCAAAACCTCTTCGTCTGTACCTGAGTGTACTATTAGTGTTTGACGTAAGCGCATTGGTAGCATAGCTTTCACCGCTGATGCAATGAGGGGGAACACTTTTATCGGATTGCACAAATGTATTGAATGCAATCGAGCATGGAAAGCATTGTTGCCAGATTTGACTATACCTAGGGATTAATGAAATGAGTCATAAGAGTATCGATTCTCTGAGTTAGTAATAATAGTTTGAATAGGAACCCTACCTAAGTTGGTATAGGATCCAAGGACAAAGGAGATAAGTGGAAATGACGAATAAACACTTACCTAAAACTCGTTTGGGATAGAAATGGCGAAGCTTCATATCCTTATCATTTCCCAACAGTACGAATCCGTGTTTCCTGACACGGGGATTCTCCATTGCAACATGAGTCAAATACCACCAAACTTGAACCACTGGCTCCACTTTATCTTCCATCAAAGATGGGTTAAAGTAGATTACTGCTCGTCCTTGCTCATCTAGTACTGGTAAAAGAATCAGATACCCCTTTCTTACGTCTTCTATTCGATCACTCATAGCTCCTATATAATATACGAGAAAATAGAACATAAGATATGCACAATTTTTTAGAATATGTATCAACATAGAAGAGACACAGTTTACTACACACACATACCGTATAATGTAAGTGGCTGGATGTATTTATCACCAAACAACTCATGTCTATCCTTCCAATATCGTAGTAATCTCGTCAGTGCAAGCTGGTAGAAGAAGAAGTTCATATTGCAAAAATAGAAGAGAGAAAATCATATGAATGAGAAAGAACATTGCAATATAGTACAGCAATGCAACAATTGAACTCTAAACTCACATCAGTATCAAAATTCTCTGCATATAGAAATCCAAGAAGATGATCATCATTAATAAATGAAGTAGTTTGTTGTGCATAGACGAGAGATGATTTAATATCATGCTCGACGTTTGCTAATCTATCTTTGAGTTGCTGCAAAGAGACTTCTACGAATTGAGCCGAGAACTGAATATCCATCTCATCATCATTATCAACGTCGTCAGTAGGTAGCTGCTTTGCAAATGGTTTGTACGAGGTACTACTACCACCGCTGTCCATTATAATACTACCTCCAGTTATGGATTGATGTTATTGTTCTGAAGTTAGAATTGTTGGTTGAGGAGTGTTAATATTACTACCTATCTTATACTTTAGATATCCATTCACACGCCTACAAATGTGACATATGGACTACACGATATGACTGCACCAGTCAATCAACATGAGAGCCGCCTCCGGAGTTATGTAGGGTATGCTTCTGCACGTGTCCAGGCTACAAATATCGTAAGCGTACATCACAATCGTATTTTTCAAAGAAAGCTTACTGTAGATTGCAATAAGGATACCACCGACAAACCTTAAGGAGCGCAAGGTAAAAATGCAAAACACTCATAAAGGTACTCAAGACCAAAAATTGTCACTGATTACCTTTCAAAGTTAAACTTGTACCCTTGTATATCTCCATCAATAATGGTGTTACTACTATTGTTATTGCTTCCATATCTCTTCTATAACACATATGAAGCCATATCTGTGATATTATGTGATGGCTAAGGCTGGAAGGAGTGGTCATAATTTGACCCTACTTACAAGGGGGAATTTCCCCTTAGTAACTTTGGCACTCTATTACTACTATTCACAGTCATATTCAGCCCTGGAGAGTAGCAAAAACGAATTCTACATGCAAAACTGGCCTAGAAACAATGTTCAAACAATATATTGCAATAGGATGGGGCTGAGTTATGAGAGGTGCCATATATAGTGGTGGCCACTAACAAAATGCAAGGTTTGACTTTGATGATAAAATACTTGGTCCTATGTTATGTATGGCCCAAAATAGGCATCAGAAATGGATTCTACATGTAAAAATGGGTTAGAAGCAGTATTGCTAACTTTGTTTATCTCAATATTGATGTGCCCTTCACAAATTTGGCCAACCCCTTTTCTCCTAACAACCCAATACAAAATAGGATACCGTTCTTGAATTTTCAGTTTGCGCTCCTTAAGAGCCCAAGTGGTATCCTTATTGAGCAATACCTAGAATAAGTGCATTGGTGTTGGTTAGTAATAGTTCTACACTCAATACTTCCTATGCAAGTAATCATATCATACTGCTGATGAATTAGTAAGTCTTTATATTAGAACAGTTTGATACTAGATAGATTCTATTGAGGTCGTCGATGAGGTTAGGTATCTTTTTGGTATCCTTTTATCTTAGTTTAGTCTGTCGTCGATTCCTCTCTTCTCTTAATCGCCTATTCAGTTGGTTCTTCCTCTGATAGACCGTTACGCCATCTAAGTCTTTGACTTTACTCAATTTCACCCCCGGTTTGTACATGTCAGGGAATACGAATCCGCCTGCCAATAAGGCTGAAAGTAAAGATATATTCGAATCCTGATGTCTAGCATTGACGGCCTTTCTCATTCTTATATCACCGTTGCGACCAGGATGCTTCTTATGCTTTATCTTTCTTTCTCCAGCTTTAGCCTTAGCTGCTTTATTTGGTAAAGGGTTATTTTGCGACGATATACTGCCAAGTGTTGAATCACTTATGTTCGCCGCCATACTCCTCGTCCTAACATTTGTGTCATTTGGGGAGCTTGTACTTGTACCGACATCATTGGATACACTACCCTGGTCCGGTGTAACGAGTCTTTCTGACGATTCTAACGATGTGTCAAGTGTTCCTCCCATGATCGTTGGTATACAACTCTTCGGTATTGAACAAGCAGCAAGACTCTTCAGAACATCATCACTCGACCCCGTGTGTATTGTTAGTGTTTGACGTAACCTCATTGGTAATGTGGCTTTAACCACTGATGTGAGTAAAGTGAAAACTAGAGGATTGCATAGATGCATTGTTTGCAATTGGATAGGGAAATCTTTAGTGCCGGATTTGATTATACCTAGAGATAAATATGAAATGAGTCATGAGAGATGATAAACAGAGAACAAGTTGGGAAAAACAAACATAGTATAAACACTTACCTAAGCCTCGCCTAGGATGCATATGTCGAAGCTTCATATCTTTATCATTTCCCAGTATTATGAAACCATTTTTCCGACAACTTGGATTCTCCATTGCAACATGAATCAAATACCACCACACTCGAAAACACTTATGTGAAATAAGAGGGGAGTTAATGTCAATAAGATGATTCAAACGTTTGCAACAAATTAGTCATATATGATTGCTGCTGTTCTTACCTCCTCATCTACTTGTTGTTCCCCCATTAAGGCAGTATTTAGATAGATCATTGCTCGACCTTTTTCATCTAGTTTTGGCAGAAGAATTAGATACCCCTTTCTTATATCCTCTATTCTATCACTCATTGCTCCTTTTATACATCATGGGAATGTGAGGAAATAAGATATGCAGCATACATTAGAAATGTAACATATGAACATTTGGTAGAACATAAGATATGAATAACATGTGATATACACAAATTACATATATATTGCTACGTACCATGTAACGTAAGTGGTTGTGTGTATTTATCACCGAATAACTTATGCCGATTCGTCCAATATCGAAGCAATCTCTTCAGAGCAAGCTGCAAGGAGAATACGGAGTGAGAGAAAACAGGCAGCACCAAAACAACCCCACCAACAGACACTTACATCAATATTAAACTTTTCTACATATAAAAATCCAAGCAAATGATCATCATTAACTAAATCTGCATTAACTTGTTTTGCATAAACGAGTGATGATTTCACTTCATAAGGAGTGGCATCTAATTTCTCTTTTAATTGTTGTAAAGAAACTTGTACAAATGGAGCTGGTGTTGGTATATCCATCGTATTATCATCATCTTTTTTGTTAGACTCTGCTGCAAATGGTTTGAATGAAGTGCTGCCACCGTCCATTATCTTGATACCGTCATCTGTTGATATCATGGTTTATTATATTGTTCTTTTAAGTTTGTGATATAGTAGATATTATATTATATATTCTCTCACACGATGATTTAGCTGAGAAATCGTAATATAACAAATGAAGAGCGTATCAGCGGCGGCGAGCTGAACCACCTAATCTCTTGATAGATATCATAGTTCGTCAGAGGCGCACAGTTGACTGATGGAATGAAAAAATGTCTCAAAAATTGGGGGATTCGAGGGTATCTTCTTAACTTTTAAGAGCCCCATATACTGAATGATATGTTCTCGTATGAACTAGTTATAGAAAAGGTGTATAAGAGGTACATCCTATACTTTCAGATTTGATTGATATTATCATAATCAAATGGTGGTGGTCTAGTGATATAAGTATCCAAGAGCCCACCACCAATTGATCACATTTTCATCAGATCGTTTGAGCTAGAATAATAATCTATGTATAACTATCAAATCTCTCGGTTAAACAGTGACATTGTTCTATTATGTAGAGTATATTATGGTTTGAAGACTGAGACTGATAAGTTCGCTCATAGTGACGGCCAGACTGAGGGAATAAAATGGTGTTGTTTTTAGAGAGATTTTCTGAAGTTAGTTTGCGGTTAATTTGTTATGGCAGCGTCTGCACTGCTATGTACGCTGCTTCAATGTCTATAATATAACTTGTTGTTGATATGTTTACGCCTTTCTAATAATAGAACAACCCCGGTGCCGACGGTCTTGAGAAGGGAGGAGAATGATTTCTCTCCTCCTCCCTTTTTGTCCACACGTCTTTGTTACACATGATAGTGTTCTAATTGAGCTACAATCAGATAGCATTGCAATGGAACATATATCTGAGTTACAGACTCTATAGATTGGTAGGGGGTTATAGTTTTTATAGTTAACTGCGTATGAGGAGATAAAGGAGTTGAACATATCTTTTTATTGTTGAGACATATATTATTTAAGGAGCGGTCTTGCATTGATGTGTACTGATATAGAAACACCATCCATCAACAACCTAGGACGTCAAGATTCTTGACAATTGTAGTAGAGAGCGTCTTGTTCGGTCAAGTCAAATCTACAAACTTCTGGTTGGAGTAGTAAAAAGTGTCTTGTTCTTGTTGTTGTTGCAATACCAAATCTACACACATAAAACACAAACGCATCACACAACATACAAAACTTATTTCAAACACACAAACCAAATATGAAACTACATTTACAACAACATCTATTATCAGCGGCATTTCTTTTGGCCACTGCAACTCCTGCAGCATACTCTCAGTCTTTTACCGACATGGTAGACACAGCAAGGGCCAAGTTCTATATGGACAGAGGAGGAGATGCTGCATATCTTCGTGGTCAGAAAGATAGCAACAAAAACGATACACCTTCCACTACTAACTTTGGTACCGAGCTCTTCTTGGAGGTATCTGACAGTACTAAATCAGGAGACAATGTTCTCATCTCTCCGTTATCAGTTTATAATGCATTAGAACTTGTTCAAGAAGGAGCCACGGCAGGAAGTGAAACTCAATCACAACTTGAGAAAGTGCTCGGCACTCCGCCTCATATCAGTGATACAGACGACGAGAAGTATGGGGTTACCTTATCTACTGCCTCGTCAATATGGGCTGACGATCTTAAGCAATCATATGTCAAGAGTATGAAGTCTGAGCATTCATCTCAAGCATTTCGTCTTCCTCCTACTTACACACCTGTTAATACCTGGATTGAGAAAGAGACCAAAGGTTTAATCAAAGACTTTATGCAGCCAGTATCACCAGGTCCTGGAGGGCCGACACTAGTTAGTACTGTCTACTTTAAGGGTAGTTGGTCACAAACATTTGATCCTGATCAGACAATCGATGAGGAATTTACTATGAGAGACGGATCAAAGAAGAAGGGCCGATTCATGACAGATATTCGTAGTGTAAAGGTTCTTGATGAAGAGTCAAAGTTGGGCGGAGCATCTGCTATGCTGCTTCCGTATGGGAATGAAGGTGCCGATTCTGATTATGCATCTTTATTCATTCTTCCGGCGGACGATACTATCGAAGCTATGGAGAGTGTACTAGAAGGCTTAAACTCTCATCCATTTCATCATCTAGGTTTAACAGAAGATCGAGTTGACATCAAGCTTCCTCGATTCAAGATTGACTACAAGCATAATCTCAAAAAGGAGCTGCAGATCATGGGCATTAAGACAGCATTTGATGAAACCATTAACAACAAGTTTGATACGATGTCGAACGACAGTGGACTAACGGTGGAGAAAGTCATACATGGTGCATCGATGAGCGTGACAGAGAAGGGTACAGAAGCTGGTGCTGTGACTGTTGTTACTATGTTTGGAAGTGCTATGCATGAGAAACCACCCTTGGATATGAACTTTAATCGTCCTTTCATCACGGCCATTGTTCATATACCTACTGGGGAATACCTCTTCATTGGCAGAGTTGAAAATCCAGACTTTATCATGGAAGATCCCGATGTTCATAATGATTGAGATCTAAGACAGGTGTCGGTATAAGTTAAAAGTCAAACTAAACAGCTAATGAAGTTTCTATATGAATACGAGTCTGAGTAAACTACTTTGAGATAAGTTACCAATGATGCGCACAAGAGCAGTACAGAAGAGATGCATATCTAGTTGAGTGTTCTAAGTTCTTATCAGACTGCTAAGATCCCGATGTTCATAATGATTAAGATCTAAGTACAGAGGCCAAGGGGCACAATACACGAGGTACAATAAGTAAGTCAATCTAAACAACTAATATGTAGAATTTTCTGACATGAGTATGAGTCTGAGTAAACTACCATACTTTCAGATAAGATGTGCACAAAAGTAGTATTGAGGAGATGCATACTCTAGCGACATGTACATTCTATTCAATTAATGAACTCTGAAGGAGTGGCGGCACAGCATCATAGCAAATCATCTCCCCTCGAGAGAAGCCTTTCAGATGCATATCTTCTCGACATGAAAGACAAAAACTTATAGGGAGAGACAGTGTCGCCGGAGATGTTAGCTCGCCGATGTTCTTTCCTTCCTCAAACAACTGCTTGAAACTGAGGTGTCAAATCGTACATTCCTCGACTGCCTGCCTTCCTTGGTTCGTAGATAATGAGTTGCAAAAAGGAGAAGGAGGAGTTTATATTTATATATGCATAATAATAATACATGCATATCAATAAGAGTATGTGTTCTCCATCATCAGACAATCTCTATCGACATCGACGCAGCAACAACAACAATTGCAATAAACAAATGCAACAACACAAGCTCTTCGACACTAGTAGAAAGTTTTTACACAAAACACAAAAGTTTATTACCGCCGACCTACATAGTCAAATCGTCGATGGTCAGAACTACGAATCATACCGTCATGCCACAGCCGACAAAATGAAGATGATGAACAGGAGTTGTAATGATTTGTCAAAGTATTATAAACCTGTTAGCTCTCGTGGTAGTGGAGGTGGATCGATGAAGCAGAGTACAAGTAGTGCAACGCTAAGCACTGCCGAGTCGTCTTCGTATACAACTTGTGATCAGCTAGATACTTCTCAACGATCGGCATCGCCGCCACATATGCTCGATTGGTTACGCTCCGCTACTGCACAGAAGAAACAACAACAACAAGATAGAAGTAGAGTATCCTCATCTCAAAGTAGTCTACCAGATTTAGAAGCAATCCGGCGGCGACGTGCCTCAGCAAGTGGTAGTAGTAAGCAACGTCGTCGCCATTCACTTCAAGAAATAGATCCAGCACGTATATCAGCCGCTCGTAGACTATCCGGCCAATCTACTTCTAGCGAATCATCCTCACAGCCGCGTGTTAAGTTATTACATGCATCGAAGCCAATGCATCGTACCTTATCAAATCAAGATATATCAGGTATATTACGTCCGGCTAGATATTCTTCTACCAATCTTGCCGATATGGCAGCTGGGTATGAACCAGGAGATTCCAATTCCAGTCCTCTCATTCGAAGAGAGATCAATAGAATTAGTAATGACATGAAGAAAGCATCTCTACTCGCTGCTACTTCTTCTCATCGATTAGATTTCCGATCAGTTAGTTCACTCACTAGACGATCTACTGCATCATCTACTGGTCAGTTGCAAAACAAGAGTAGACAACAAGCTGGAAGGAGTTTGTCTAGAATGAATAGTAAACCGAATCCTATTCATGATATGGGAGGAAAGAAGAATGCTGAATGGGTAGCAAGCGGAGTCAACTTCTCTCAAAATATGGAAGTGTTTGTATTTCAGAAGAGATAAAGAGTAGAGATGTGATGAACAAGAGATACAGATATCTGGACTATGATAACGAGTCAGGATCTAGAAACTAGAAGTGTGTGAAAGCTAAGAAAGTAAATGTAGTGTAGTAAGTTAGTAGGCTAAGCAAGATATGAATCTTCAAGTTGATATCAACATGAGTAGTATGTATCTTCATACTCTATTCACTCAAATCCAGTGATGTCGGGAGGCCCAAATGGTGGAGAACTCAACGAGGCCCAAAAGGCAAGAACTCAACTAATTGGAGAAGGTCGGCTATAATTATATGCCACGTTGCCAAAACTTATCGGGAGATACGACAAAGAAGCTCTATTCTATGACCCTGCTATGACACACACCTCGCCATTTTTAACCCCAAAGTTTTAATAACCTCTGAAGCATAGCCATCATTCAACGTACATTGACATCATCCACTCATTCTTAGTCAGAATTCTGTGATAGATATTGAGCTTGATGCAAGTACCAACCAGAGTTGTCTATGTGGATGTGCGATGGATATCCAGTTCCAGGACAATGTATAAGATACCCGACTTTGCTTTGGCTTTGCTTTATCAACACTATTAGTTAAAGTATAGAACAGTAGTAATAACATAGTATTCCTAAGATATTCTTCTAATTTATTCTTCTTCTAACATCTACATAAGATAATAACATTCTGCTCTAAGACTTGACGAATGCATACCTAGTCTACACTTCTCCTCTTCTCTCCTCCCCTCTACACTTCCCCTCTTTCAATACAAACATGAACTCTGACGTTTCATAACATACGAATTACAATCATATTGAGCAGCAATCATACGTAACTGATTACGACTATTCTCTAACCCGTCAGTTAGCGTGTTACGCGTTCCTGAGAAGAAATCTTTCATGATTGATGATTTGTCATGATGTGATAGTAGAGAGTTAGAAGAATAGTTGCTTGATGATGAGAAGGAGGAGGAGGAGGTATTCTGAATAGATGATTGATCAGATAATACTGATGAAGAAGAGGAGAATACGGGAGATGTATTACCACTTCTAATAGTAGAACTTGACGACGAAGAAGAGGAGGAACCATGCTGTTGTAGTTGCTCCTCAATACTTGATAGGACTTTCGTCATGGAGGAAATGACGGCCTGGTTTTCATCTTGTGCCTGACCGGATTGCATTGCAACCTGCCGGCGTGATAGTTGACTACGCTTCATAGATTCGGCTAGATTCTTGAGTGCAGTATGGTATGATTTAGTTGTGGTTGTCTTCTTCTTGATCACTTGTGGACTGCTGCTGTTACCAAAGAGATCAGATAGAGAAGGAGCACCGCTACTGTCAACAGTTACACGACGATGATCATGAATCTTCTGACGTTTCTTCTTGGGGTATGGCGGAAGGGGAGGAGTAGTCGATGGACTGTCGAAGTATAGATCACTAATAACAGACTCATCATCCTTGACAATGGCACTTTCAGATGGATTGAATGCATATGCATCTAGCTTGTTGTTGTTCATCATTGTTGGGAGGAAGGAGGATGGATTCTTGGTCATTACACTGAACGACGAGTTGATGAACGGAGGAGTTACTTCATCGACCATGAAGAGCATATCAGATCCTACTAGATCGGATTCACTGATAGTACTGCTGTTGTTAGTGGTGGGTGATATGATGAGCTCATCGCTATCATTGATATCGAAGTCGAAATCTTCAAAGGTTGAGAGGGCGTCGTCAAAGTTGTTGATAGTATTCATCATGGTTGGATATAGATAAGATATATGATTTATGATATTGATCGGGAGGTTGCGGCCTAATCGTAGATGTTGCAGTAGAAGACTAATTGAATTTATGAGCTCTATTTGCAGTGGTTTGTGCTATGCTATGGAGATGTGGTGTGCTGTAGCATGAGCAATCAGCCTGAAAAATTTAAATGTGTCTTCATGGCATTCTCCGATTAGATTTATGACCGGGGCAGTACGGAATAAAAAGTACTAGTAGGGAATGCCAAAGCTTGATGCCTCGCTGTGTCGTAGTTTTTACCTAAATGATTGTGCACATAATCTGATATTTTAGCGACAATAGCTTGATATCCTGTCATCTAGTGACTGGTATCTTCAAAATTTGTCTTCGGTATCCAACAGGCTACTATCTACCTCGCCCTCTAGATTTCTCCTCATCGACATGAGTTAGCAACGTCAGTGGTAGCGCGGAGAAGTGAGTATTCTATTTCTTAACCAAGTCTTACATCCCCATCGATATATTGGGATGAACTCAAAAGTTTAAGGTTAAGCATGCTCGTCATCTATTATCGACATGAAAAGTTGAGTATTCCTCGCCAACGTCAGGATATGGATGAGATATTGAGATATGTTTCTTAATTTGCAACATACGTCATCTGATCGTCAACATGAATAGATTGCATACATACAAGAAATGAGTATCGATGTCAATTGCAATGCATCTAGAATCTAGAGAGTTGAAATGTTGACATTGACAAGACCTGTTATTGTTTCTTTGCCAAAGACCGATCCATCACTGATCAACGATGACGATAGAGCATACGATGCATTAATATCTTACAATATAATGGGCACAGATTTGAGTATCTCTTTCCGTTCCATGTATTGACATTGATAAAGATCATTATGAGTAGAGATTATATGACCGCTTGGAATAGTACACATATTAGCTAATGGCAATTGCTTTGGCATAGGAGATATTCATTGCAATATGCATAGATTTTGAAAAAGAAACTCCCATCATAATTGATCATAGAGATGATAGATTGCATACGTACTTACTTAGAAATGCAGAGTTTAGAATATGCATTGAGCACAAGATGCACAATAATGGGCACAGATTATGAGTATCTTTCTTCATGCCAGATATATCCACGATAAAGATGCATATTGAGTCTCAAGTAGCATATTAGATAAAAGCAATTGCTTTGGCATAAAAGAGATATGCATTGCTCTCATTGCAATGCTAGATTTTGAAAGGTCGATTTGCATTATTACTTACTACAACTATATACTCTCACAACGATATAGTATCATATTACTTTGTATCAATATTTCATCGCTGATCAATCGTCGTGCATCCCGCCATGGCAGAGTCGATAGAGCTACAATGAAATGGTGTGAACTAGAAAGCTTCCATTTCCATGCATGGTATTGAGATTGACTAGCACGGAGGAAGAGAGACTGAGCATCGCGGAATAAGATAGTAAGCACTCATATCAAGAACAGGCGACATTAACTATCTAAATTAGAACTTATTAATCATGGGTAGTAACATTTCAGTGTCTATCTTAGATCTAACTAGGTACTCTTATGTCAAACAGGTTCATACAGATCAGTACTCAATACAAATTCCCTTAGGCCTCCCTTTACCAGTCTAATCATCCAAATGCTTTTACTCAACATGACCTCTTAAAGCACGGACGGCTGAAACGTTAGGGAAACATTCATCTTGGATCTTTGCAACCTCACTCTCAACACCGTTACGTGCAGCCTGATTATAAGCTCTTGTACTAGAGCTTCCACTGTTAGGAAACATCTTCCTCTTTAAATCATTCGCCACTGGATTGATGATTCCACTCCAAGCATTGTTACAGTCTGATTCTCCTTCAGTCTCCCACCACTGTCGCATAACTTCTTGACCGGCTCTGAATCCACTCTCAACAGTTGGCGGAACTGGGGTTGGATTGGGCGTGGGCCTACGAGTTGGGGCTGGATTTCCGCCAATCAAACCATTGACAGTATCAGGGCAATACTTTCCCAAGTCTTTGATATCCTTTCTCTTGGGCTTTTTCCTGTCTGGGCAGAAGCGCTTAATCACATCCTCAAGTGTCTTCTTATCTCGGCAAGTATCGATGGCTTCATCACGGCACCTTTCTTCTGCAGTGGGGTAGCTACTCGTTGCACCAAAGGAGTCTGGCTGACACCAGTTTTCAAGGATAACTAGCTCCGCGGCGTTTTGACCTGTTTCTACACAAATGTTACCATAAGCAGTAGATGATAATGATGTCGAGAGCAATGTCAAGATGGATGATTTGAGTAGAAGATTCATTTTTTATTGTACGGTTTTAGATTATAGTTTGTAGTTGGGTGTTTTGTCGGATATGTTTGATTACTTATATGTTTGATTGCTTATGTGTAGGTAGATACAAGTTAGTTGGATATGTTTGATTTGCTTATGTGTCGGATGAGGATATTGATTTTATGTGACTTTAACACAGTGATAATCATTATCGGAAGATAGGCAAGTAATCGAAGTCTCATCTTGTGGCCTATCTTGCTCATGGTATCTATATATGATCTTGCTCTATTCTGTTCTTGCTTTGTAGTGTCGTAAATTATTTCACTGAAGTACTGGTTGAATGCTGTCTTGCCCGAGAGCACATGCGGGTGGCTTATCAATAAACACCATCTGATTGCTCCTTCCACTCAGATAAGAATCATACCGTTATCCTTTTAGATTGATTGATTTTAATGCTACTTAATACACACCCATTGCAAATATATTGATCGATTGAAATTGAATTGATGTCTTGTTTCAAGATACTTTTTGGTGTTTTGCATGAAAAGATAATCCTCTATTACTACCGACCGCTACCTTATACAACAACAAACGACGATGATATAGCCGACACTTTACCATTAGCTTGCCAGTTATGACAATCGTATCGGTCGTCGTCTACAGACTACGCCAAATATGCAGCTGCAACATCACATAAGTAACACTTTACTTCATCTTGTTTGGTCGGTATCCTTTTGCACCGTAGCCTCGATCGCCACACACACTGACCTACTATTCAGAGGTATAATGTCGTGTTATATCAGCTCTAATATAACAACCCTTATGCGCCGCCCTCACCGTATTATCTACGATCTACAGACTCTCCTTGTTACACTCAACTAATGAATTTTAGCTTGATGGCCGGTATCCTCACACATAAAATGACTATCAATACCACCAACAACCAGGGGCTCAATCAATTCTTTCTATCATCTTTCTCAACTAGATGGGCCCCCTCGTGAAAGTAATTACCTCAAACATTCAGTGCATTTAAAAATGACACTAACACTTTAACGTATTTATCATAAAATGCATACAAATAATAAAGGTAATGCATTTTTTTATTCTCAAACAGTGTCCATGCAGTCACTACTGCCCAAATCAAAGCACCCCCTCGGCTTACACTCTCTCTGCAATCGTGTCTCCAACATGGCAATGGCCTATTAAATCAACTCACTAACACTATCACATATTAATGGTCATTTGATCTATTCCCTTATTGAGAAAGGTTGAGCTAGTAATAAACCAGCCTAAAACGATTGGATAAATTGATCTGACGGTCATAGCAAAAACAATAACGATTGTGAAGCTGCCCCTTCTTACTCACGCACACTTGCTTAATCGGTGAATCTCTCTTATACAACAATCTTGCTATAAGCAATAAGCAGTAGTCTATTGAATCGTTTTTAGCGCATTGCAATATAGATATACAGAGCTATATCGACGGCAGTGAGTAATAGCGGAGTATCAATTGCAATAGATATCGACCGACGGCGAGCACATTGCGATAAGCAAACACTACACATAATCCAACAATAATACAATACAGTACAACAATACAAATGAGTCCACCAACAGATTCACAAGGACGATGTCCATCCCATCCCTTTGTACAATTACAGCGATTATCACCACGAACTAATGAATGGAAGGCATTATTAGATTCATGTCCTATATGTAGCTTGGATAATAAAAGTACTTGCTCAAGTGCTGCTAGTTCAGTTTGTAGTGCGTTGAATAACCTTAACGGGGAAGAAGATGAAAAGGTTGTTGGGTCAGTGGGAGATGGATTAGTAAATGAATTGATAGTCAAACAGTCATCGCAGTCAAGAGGACGACGTAGTGAGTCACAATCATCACATCGATCACGAGGACGATCACAGCCACGTACTACATCCTCTTCATCCTCATTAGATGAGATTAAACCACGACGATCACGATCAAATTCTCGTGTACGATTCTGTCCACCCACAACACAGGGTGATGGATCTAACTTATCAACTTCATTGGCATTGCTTAATAACAATAGCAATATAAGAGGTAGTGGAACTAGTGGATTTGTTAAACAAAGTAGTAGTAGTTCCATGCCTGCATTAGGGAATGGTACTGCCTCGGCATTATTGGTCAATGGTAGTACTACAGTGCCAGGATTGGATACTTCATCAACATGTGGATCAATCTCATCCGCCCTCTCTTCCTCGGCACTCTCTTCCTCAATCCTCTCTTCTTCTTCTACCACCTCCCAACCACTCTCTTCCTCATCCACCACAAGTACACAACCAATAACAAAATCACTACTAAATAAAGATCCAAAGTATAAAGTCTGTCCAACAACAATGCAACGACAGTTAGATGAAAGTATAAAGATAACTACTATGAGTATGGATATTAGTATTGATGAAGATTCATGGAATGGTAGTAAGAGTAGTTCTAGTACATTAAATTTAACTTATGAGAGGGGTGAGAGTGGTGGTGATGGAGAGCATCAGGTGGAGGAGGATGATGGGGATGAGGATGGGAGGGGAGAGGAAAGTCATGAGATTGAGGAGGACGAGGATAACAGACGGTCACCAACTCGTCAACGATTTAAGGATGAGGAAGAAGAAGCTAGAGATTGCGATGATGAGGTGGATGAGCAAGCTAATAATGCTAAGTATCAAGAAGAAGAAGAAGAAGAAGAACAGAAGGAGGAAGAGGGTATCATGCTTTGCATGCCAGTTGCTAATGCTCAGGTAAGTCTGCCGGAATTATCTATTTCTCTAATGAACATTGTGCACATGATATGCTCAACTAACACATCAACACTACTCCCT
>Ga0214480_100461_pt1 | contig 20667 bp, 16 predicted proteins | sample M1_20Mar14CPVII9_3_FD_165042 | JGI IMG/M metagenome (GOLD analysis project Ga0214480, IMG submission 165042) | Marine eukaryotic communities from Monterey Bay, California, United States - M1_20Mar14CPVII9sort6BwellE17 | ecosystem: Environmental > Aquatic > Marine > Unclassified | place: USA... | reverse complement strand
TGGGAAGCAGCTTCAGATAGAAAACATCAAAAGGAATAAAAATGAACCAACCGATGAAGGCAAGTCCAATCAGAGTCGTCACGACGCGATCCGCAACTGGCTGGGTGCTGGAAATCGGTTTTTGAAGCCGGGCCTCCAGGCTCCTTGGAGAAACACGGCCTACGATCACAATGGCCAAGGCCAAAGCTGCTGCGTAGACAACAAGAAAAACCAACGCAGCTTGCCAACGCCAAGTCCCATCAGGCAAACATCCTGCAGTCAAAAGTAGCGCTAAGGCGATCCATGTGAATTGGAACAATCCCCAGATGAGCCCCCTGACAATAATCATCAAATCCCCTGAGTTCTTTTTTTCAACGAATGGACTTCCCAAAATCCATACCATTATTCTCCATCAATATCGCTTTGAACGCTTGGCCCGTATAACTTAGATTGATACACGTTACAGAGATAGGCACAGTTCCCTATCCAAAAAGCGATTTCAGCGTTGACGCAACTTTACTTTGAAAATCGAATCCAATCATGATTGTTCCAAGATATTGGGCAGAATGTACTGAACGTGTCCAGATGGCGGGTCGACAATTCACCATCAAGCGATTTGGCTGGTCCAATACTGATCAAATTGCCGCACAGGAAAATGCATTTGATCGAACCCACCATGCCATCATCGAATTAAAGGAACGCGGTCAGGTTCGACTCGTTGATCATAAAGTTCCTTACAATGGTGCCGATGGTCTCCCGATCCGCGAAGAAATCGTCGCTGAAGACCACGACATTGTGCTGACTCGCAATTCTTACGGCGCCATTTGCCTGAACACGCCCAACGTTTTGTTTGCCGACATCGACCTTCAAGACGGCAGGCACCCGTTAGCCCATGTTTTCACCATCGTGCTTTTCCTCGCGATAGCTTTTATGTTGGGGGATCGACTTAATGCAAACTTTATTGGAGTCTTAGTGGTCTACCCGTACGTGTCCTGGTTAATCGACAAGATCATTAAAATGATTCTCGGTGGCCCCGTTGCCAACGCATTACAGACCATCAGAACGTTTTCAAAGAAGAACCCCAGTCTCAACCTGCACGTCTATCGAACACCCAATGGTTTTCGCGTGCTTTGCTTGAGCCAAACTTTCGACCCAAGGTCGGAGTCTACCCTGCGACTGCTCAACGATTTGGACTCAGACCCGGCATACGTCAGAATGTGCCACAATCAAAATTGTTTCAGAGCACGAATAACCCCAAAACCTTGGCGCATGGGTATCTCCAGAATGCGGCCTAATCATGGATGTTGGCCCATATCAAACGAAAGACTCCCTGAGCGAGAAAAATGGGTAGCCGTTTATGAGGAGAAGTCATCAAATTATTCCTCTGCTCGCTGGCTGGAACAATTGGGGTCCACCACAACCGTGAGAGAATCGGAAACTGTCAAACGCCTTCACGATCGATACTGCCAGGCAGATCAATCCGATTTAGGGTTGGCATGATCGAATGTTTTTGCAGCCACCAATGAACAGCTATGGGTCTGACTATTCTTGTCCAGTCGGCTCAAAGGCATCCAAGCAGACCGTCATCGATTCGCTGCTTCGGCGCAACCTTAATCGCAGCACATCACTGCCGCACCGACAGGATCATTCGTGCCAAATCTCCTGCCAGAGAACAGAGTGAACCGAATGCCTTGCGCACTTACATAAAAAAACAACCGGCCAATCCGCTGAACGAATTACCCCGATCGTTGAACTTGCTGACACGTACTTCCAACACGTTTGTGCGTCATAGACTTGAAGCCGACCCCCAATCACGAGGGCCCATCATATTCGGATTTTCCTTGATAAAATCACCAAAAACAGCTATAAACGGCTTCCTAGGCGACGTGATGGTTGTTCGTCGATTGACAACCGCGTGAGTCTTGAAAAAAAGAATCCTGGCGACATCAACGTAGTAGCTTGGCGAGTCGAATTGCATTTTGGCTTGCGAGGTGATTTGATAATCGAGGGATCATCGCCTTATTTGGATCATCGCCTTATTTGGATCATCGCCTTATTTGGATCATCGCCTTATTTGGATCATCGCCTTATTTGGATCGACGGATTTTAGGACATGCAATCTGTAGGGGAGGCATCTTCCCCATCAACAAATGGCACTAACCATGGCAAACAGACACAACCTAAAACCAGCCGATTACCTTAAACTGATCAACCAATTTGCATTGGACCTCCTGCAGAAGTCGACCTTGGATGAGATCTTTTGGCTCATCGCAGATAAGGCCATTGCCGACGTAGGATTTGAAGATTGCATTATCTACCTTACCGATCCAACAACAGATGAGCTAATTCAAAAAGCGGCCTATGGCCCGAAGAATCCTCAAGGCAGGGAAATTAATGCGCCCATAACGATTAAGATCGGTAGCGGGATTGTGGGGGCGGTTGCCAAAAACAAAAAGCCAGAGCGGGTTGATGACACGCGTCTTGATTCTCGTTACATCATCGATGACGAATTCCGACTATCGGAATTAGCGGTCCCGATTCTCATGGGAGAAGAATGCATTGGTGTCATCGACTCCGAACATGCTGAACCAGGTTTTTACACTAGCAAACATGAAGAATTCTTAACGACCATCGCCTCGATGGCCGCCACCAAAATCTCCGATGCAATTAGCACCGAACGACTCCAAGCTACGATTGAAAAACTGGAAATCGTCAAGAAGACATTGGCCAGGCAGGCCACTGAATTAATCAATGCCAAAAAGACTGCCGATACAGCCAATCGTGGAAAAAGCGTATTCCTTGCCACCATGAGCCATGAAATCCGTACGCCCCTGAATGCCATCGTGGGGATGTCGGAGTTACTGATAGACACAGAATTAAACGAAGAACAGACTGAGTTTGCTGAAATCATCGTGGATTCCAGCGGTCACCTGCTGGAATTGATCACCGGCATTCTAGATTTTTCGAAAATCGAGGCAGATGAACTCGAACTCACTGAGACAGATATTGATCTGATCGCTTTGATCGAAACTGCGGTTCGAGTTTGCAAATCTGCCAACCCCAAAACAAAAGTCCCGATCGCCATCGAGATCCATGAATCAACCCCACAATGGCTTCTGGCTGATGAGGCCCGCCTTCGCCAAGTTGTCGTCAATCTGGTGGGAAATGCCCTCAAATTTACTGCATCCGGAAAAGTGACAGTCAAGACTTGGGTAGAAGACAGGGCTCCAAATGGCCGTTTGTTTATCTCCATTGCTGATACCGGCATGGGAATTCCGACTTCACAATTGCAAGACATTTTCAACCCATTTCGACAGGTACAGTCAACTCTCACCCGCGAGTACCAGGGAACAGGTTTGGGTCTGAGTATCGCAAGACGCCTGTGCATACTGATGGATGGTGAACTTGCCGCCAAAAGTACTGTCGGCCAAGGCTCTGAGTTCACTGTCTCGATGGCTTTAAAACCTGGCGCCAAACAGGACCCCGATCATCCACCAAGTATTTCGTTAAGCAAAAAGCAACCGCTTTCTTTTCTCGTTGCCGAGGACAGTTCGGTCAATCGATTGCTCATCGTTAAAATCCTCAATCAAGCCGGTATCCAACCCGATATTGCAGTGAACGGCTTGGAGGCGGTCAAATCGGTGGCCAAAAAAAGCTACGATGTCATCCTGATGGATTTGCAGATGCCGGTTATGGATGGACATGAAGCCATCCGTCGAGTTCGAGAGCTTGAAATGGCGACAAGACCAAAAATCGTGGTTATTTCCGCTAACGTCCAACCACAGGATATAAGTCTGGCATTCCAGTCCGGCGCTGACATCTTTATTCCCAAACCGATTGATCGAAAAGCTCTGTTTGAAGCGATCAACGCCGAAACCTGAATTCACAAAGACATCGCTTTGGCCGTAAGACGAATTCGCAACGCCCCGCAGCCGGAGGACGACCGTTCAATCAGTGGGCCGATCCAACGGCAACAGGACCGACGGGTTCATTGCTTTCCTTTTGACTGATGCTCCAAATACGGATTACTGAAAACAACATCAATCGATAAAAATCATCGTCTTATGTAATGTGAGGCACGTGCTATCCTCCGCTATAATTGAGGTCATTGGATCCCAATGACGGTTTCAACTTCCCGATGGTTCCCTTTCAGGAATACCCATGCTACGAATCGCCAGCGTTTTGCTAACTGTTCTTTTACTTGCCGACCATAGCTTACTGGCGCATGAGAAACCTAATATCCTCTTCATCATGTCTGATGACCATGCGGCCCATGCGGTTTCCGCCTACCAGGGCCGTTTGGCAAAAGTCGCTCCAACACCCAACATAGACCGACTTTCCACCGAGGGAGCTCTGTTTACCAACGCGTTCTGCACCAACTCAATTTGTTCTCCATCACGCGCCTGTGTATTGACCGGCCAATACAACCATATCAATGGAGCGTTTGACCTGAAGGGCAGGGTGGTTCCTGGCAAACAAATGCTGGCTATTGAAATGCGAAAAGCAGGTTATCAAACCGCGATGATTGGAAAATGGCATTTAAAAGCTGAGCCTGCGGATTTTGATTATTACTGTGTTCTTCCCGGGCAAGGCAAATATCATAATCCTGAATTTCGTGTTCGCGGTGACAAGCCATTCGGAAAAAACAGAATACAGTTTGATCGAAAGCACTCAACCGATGCCATTACCGACGTCACGTTAAACTGGCTGAAGCAGGGCTGGGATCAAAAAAAACCTTTTTTTCTTATGCACCATTACAAGGCGCCACACGACTATTTTGACAACGCGGCGCGGTACGAATCCTACCTCAAGGATGTCGGTATCCCGGAGCCCAAAACGCTTTGGAACCGTGGCCCCCTGTTTGGTTCACTGGCAACCAGAGGCGACAACGACGAATTGGTTCCTCACATTGGTACCTCCATTGGACCACGCAACCCTCGACGATCCTATCTTCGCGACCTACCCAACCGGTATCCCAATGAATTTCCAAAAAACTACGACCCTTCTGATTTCAGCGAAATTAAAAATACACGTTTGGCTTACAACGCTTACCTGAAAAAATATCTTCGATGCGTCAAGGGAATTGATGACAACTTGGGCAGGTTGTTTGACCATCTTGAGGCGGTGGGACAGATCAATAATACGGTCATTATTTATACCGGAGACCAAGGATTCATGCTTGGCGAGCACGATTACCAGGATAAAAGATGGATGTATGAACAGTCTCAAAGAATGCCATTTTTGGTTCGATATCCCAAGACAATTCCAGCCGGCCAACGTTTGGATGCCATTATTGAAAATGTCGATTATGCTCCCACGATGTTGGCTTTTGCGGGCGTGACACCACCCAATACGGTTCAGGGACGATCTTTCAAGTCACTTTTGGAAACCGGAAAAGAACCTGAGAAATGGAAACAACAGGCCTACTATCGTTACTGGATGCATATGGCCCACCATGACAACCCTGGCCATCTTGGAATTCGGACCAAAACCCATAAATTGATTTACTATTACGGCTGCAATTACCAAGGGGAAAACCAGACGCCACCTGGTTGGGAGTTATATGATTTGATTCGCGATCCTAATGAAACAGTGAATTTGTACCATGATCAGTCCATGGTAAAATTGGTTTCCGATCTCAAACAACGCCTTGCCGAGACTCGAACAAATATCGGAGACGACGGGAGTCATTTCCCCAAATGCGAGGCGATCCTCCAGGAATTCTGGGACTATGACGATCTCGACCAGTTGAAAGCTCGAGAAATTTCTCATCAATTCCTGCAACGGCGGCTTTTGGAACTGAATCGCTAACCTCATGGAGAGCCGATTCATTGACCCTTACTTCGGCAAAAATGCCCACCATTTTCAGTAGATAAAAATTACCGATCGCTTTCTACCGCCCCCCTTCGGTTGTCAACCAGCGTTCTGATTGCTTGTTACGTGGACTTCCAACACGGTGAGAGAAATGGTCCGCCATCCACTGGCCCATTGGCAAATCGATTGCATCCGTACTTTGCTTCTTGTTCAGGAATCGTTTTGCTGTCTTTTTTCTAGAATTCCTGTCTCCAGTCCAAGACGATTCCGTTTCCTATTACATACAAATCAAAGCCAGCCTTTTCTTCATCGCCTTAAAGGACCTTGTCATGACAACCCAATCTTTTGCCTGGGAGCATCTCGATGTTTTCCTCAAACCAGTCCCTTTCGTCCTCCAACAGGTTCCCGCCCCCGCTACCTCATCCAATTCTCCGGTGGACCGAATCACGCGTGATACCAAGTGATAAATTCTCAAATTGATACTGAATTCTCAGATCTAAACAGTCTCCCCCAACAAAACGCCTAAAACCCGGACTTTTTTTTGGCACGCTAATTGCAGCCTAAAAGAGAGTTCATTGATTCCACGGGAGTTCAGGTCGACCGTGTACCTGCTCCTAACCGCTTTAGTTAATAATTTTTGAAAGAAAATAATGAATGTCAAACAGCTCTTTTCGACGTCCACCACAATTTGCTTGATCTGTGCAGCAGTTCTAATGTCGCAGACCTTATTCACCGGAAATGCGAATGCACGGTCGGCAAGCGGCGGAAACAATGAAAACAACCTCAGACAAAGAGTAACCGACCTCGAGCAAATGCAGGATGAAGACGACAAAGAATTCTTTCTGATAGACACCAGCTTGAGCGATCTTGATTTCCGTGTGATTGATCTGGAAAAACGAGCCGGGGCGAGAATGGCTCGCATCAAAGCAATTGAAAAACGAGCCGAGGGCCGAACAAACACGATCAACGCCAATCATAGGTCAACCATGCGATGCATTAAACGAATTCGTACTAGACTCAGCGCACTGGAAGGCAAATAATGGTAGAAAGGTCCTGAACTTTGCCCCTCCAGTCCCTTGAATTCGAGGAGGCTGAGGGGCCCTAGATCGTTCTTCACGCGGCCAGGTTTTTCGGAAATTGACGCGATCCCTCAGCTCAGCATCCCCAAAAATGAAAACCTTTTCGATAACCCTGATCTCAACGGTGCTACTAGCAATTTTCGTGGCTCGATTGACGATGAGCGTCGAATCGAAAGCCAGAATACTCCCTGATCTGGGTGAAGAAATAGAAGTCGTGGTCTGTAGCGTTACCAGTGCGCGAACTTCGTCGCTTCGCAATTCTGAACTGGTATCCAACATCGTCAACGGACTTCCAAAAGATGTGCAGGTATTGATTCTGGTCAACGATCGTGACGTCTTCAAAACAAAATCAAGCAACAACCGGGTAAAGTTTATTGAATTACCAGAGCAAATCGGTATCTCGATTTGGCCCCAAGACCCTTTCATCGTTGTTAACAATCGACAAACAACGCGATTGATCACTCCATGTGTTTTTGATCGGGAAGATGATCACGTCATGCCCACCAGTCTTGGTAAACAACTGAACCTGGAGGTCGTTCGATCAAAATTACATTTCGAAGGAGGAAACATTGTCTGCGGTGAAGAAGCGGTCCTGATTGGCGTCAATTCGATCCTTCTCAACTCGGAATTATTTAACGAAAGCCAGGACGCTATTGAAGCCCGATTCGAAAAACTCTTGGGACGTCCGGTGATCGTTGTAGGCGACAAGGGCCAAGAAATACCCCACATTGATCTGATCATTACGCCGCTTGGTGGAAAACGAGTGGCTGTCGCTGACAGTCGTCTTGGCGCAACCATTGCACAACAGGCGTTGGAAGATTCGCCGGAAGATGTACTTCGATTTGAAGAAACCTGCGAAAACGAATTTTTTGGGCGTTCCGACGTCACTGAAATCGTCGACAAAAGCGGAAATTCGATTCTTCGTCCCCAGGTCGTCGGTCAGACGCTTCGATCGATCGAAGCAAGCATCGCGGCAGCAGATCAGCTCGACCAAATGGCCAATCAACTGTCTCGAGAGGGTTATCAGGTATTTCGAATCCCGGCACTCGTTCCAGATTTGACACCGGAATTCGATGAATCAGGCAGGGAAAAACCGGGTTATCCATTTATCACCTTCAACAACGTTCTTATCGAAACGAACTCCGGTGCGCCTGTGGTCTACTTGCCGCAGTATGGATGCACCGCCCTCGACCTGGCGGGAGTGGATTATTGGAAAAAGATCGGTTTTTCGGTCAAAACCATTCCTGGGTTTGCCACCAGTGCGATGTATGGCGGTTCGCTCCGATGCTGCACCAAGGTGTTGTTACGAAAACGGTAGTTTTTTTATCGGAAGATGATCACCGCGGATTAATGACTCCAGTTACAATCGAGCCCTCTTTTTATAATCATAAAACATTCAAAATAAGCGTATTACTGATTCCAACTTAATTAACATTGACTACCCCCCAGTCTTTGCACCAGGTTGAGTGAGAGAATCTTGATCGGCCTTAGTGCCAAAGCTTTGGCCAAACGGCCAAGCCTGCTCTCTTCATTATTTGACGCAGACCTTGGTTGCTGGTAGCTGAGACGTTTTTTAATGGGGTTTGAATCGTCTATCCAGAACCGGGCATTTTAGCCGAGAGAAACGCCTGTTATCATACAGTATTGCATTTCAAACCCTGCTACGTAATAGTGATCCGTGTGACCTCTCGCCCCAACTAAGCTGTCATGAAATATCGAAAACATCTACCACACCATAGAGTGAGCCTTCTGCCCCATGGATTGCTATTGCTCATACTGGTGAGTATTACAGGCTGTAAATCATCTGAATCAGAGGAGGATAAGCTTCGCCGACGCCTACGAGAGGAAAGGCAATGTCTATTCATGGCATATAGTCTTCGCTCTATACCCGCCATCGAAGATGTCTACACAAAAGAAAGGGACATTACTCTCGAAATGCGTAAGGAATACGAGTCGATGATCGTAGAACAGTGGGAGCAGATTATGAAGAGCCACGAAAACGGCCGTTACTTAATGCTCGAACACACGATGTTCAAAGGACGCGACAAGGATAAAAAAATCACCGATCCTATCAAGAGAAAAATCAAAATGCGTTGGGCTGAAGCTCTTGAGGAACAGATTAACCTAAATCCTAGTTTGTCAGAGGTCGAGAAGTCCGAGGAGATAGATCCGATACAGCGTGTCAGAAAAAGAATGGAGGCTGAAGAAACTGAGTAGCCTGTCCTTTGTGATATAAACCAAGCCTTGCCAGATCAATCAGCCCGTCACCAGACTTCAACACGGTTTGTCCATTTCCTGCCCAACCCAAAAGCAAATCACGCTAAAATCAGCGGTTTAGCTGAATGTTCGAATCCCTTTGAGATTTACATTGAGCCAGATATTTTCGGGCATAATTTCAAGGACCTCCTGAAACGTGGGGATCCGTTCTCCCTTGAAGCGAGTCGCTTTGACACTACCCGCATCTAGAGTTTTTAATTCCTTAAGCGACCAATCGCTTACCAGGACTTTTCCATCGGTGGTGCGATCAAGCGTGGAATCATGCAAGACCACAATTGCATCGTCCTTCGAGAGGGCAAGGTCGAGTTCGACCAACAAGCATTCACCGCACGTTGGTTGGCAGGTCAAGCCAACACTGAATCTGGCGACGTATTTCCAGAGTGGTTTACCAGATTGAGCCAGCCGTTTGAGATCCCCTGCATTCTGGTCTCTTCTAATGCGATCGGAACCAGGTCGAGAAAGAGTCACTCGATCATGTAACACAATAGGAACTGGTACTCCCGGATAATCCAGAATCGCTCCGGATTTGGCACCTTGCTGATTGAGATACCCATCAGCCAGAGGATTCTTTTTTTTATTTCGTAAAACCTTTTTGTTCATTTCCTCTTCACCTTGGACGCGCTGGATCCGTTTCTCGGGACGCGGCCCACGTTCAGCGTGCTAACGGTTGTCACTGCCAAGGCAAGGGCAGCGAATGAAATGAAGAATGTTTTTATAGTTCTCTAACCAAACATTTCCGTGAGAGCACCTTCGCTGTCGGCGAAAGATTCTACGGGACAGCCCGCGACCTTCAACATGCTCAGCCACAGGTTTCCGAGGCGGCCTTCGTTTTCTTTGTAAACAGAGTTGGAGCCGTGACGAACACCGCTGCCGCCGCCAATGAGAATGGGTAGATTTCGTCGCTCGTGTCCGTTGCGAAGTCCGCCGCCCATCACAATCATCGTATTGTCGACGAGGGTGCTGCCGCCTGCTTCTTCGCTCGCTCTCATTGTGCGGAGCAGGGTCGCGAAATGACTGCAGAGCTTTTCATCACGTCACGTCAACTGCTCGTAGTGGATTGCGGTTTTGGAGCCGAAGTGGGTCATCGCATGGGTCCCCACCCGGGTGTTGCTCGTTTATTGGCTGAGATGTCCCAATCAGGTCGGGACGCCGGACCAGTCACGGAAGACACCGCAAGATCGCTGCTGTTGGTGTCGGAAGTTTTGGTCAAGTATCTGGAGCACGCGGAAGTGTACTACAGCGATAACGGCAATCCGGGCAAGGAATTTCGAGCAATGGTGGACGCGGTTGCCCCAGTCAATGGACTCTACGGCGACCTTCTCGCCGACAACTTCGGTCCGCTTAATCTCAAATCCATCCGACAACACATGATTGATCGCGACCTCTGCCGGACCGAGATCAACAAACAAAGAGATGACAGGCCGACCATGGCGAAAAAGAAAACTCGATTCTCTCGCCGTTTGATCAAGGAGATTGTTTCTTTGGTCTGTCATGGCTACCTGGGCTATCGACATTAAACTTCTTTTCCTCATTCGCAATTTTCAAGCAGATCTCTTTTAGCTTGCTATTTTGACTCAGAACCCAACGCTGCGACGAAAGATCAACATCATAAAGAACCGCTAACCAGACGAGAGCCGATAGGTCGAGCGTGACGGATGCTGCATGGCCCATTTTGTCTCTAAATATCGCTCGTTTGCCACTCCTGGCCACCATGGCATCCACACCCGCCAGTTCCCCATTTTCAAAATTCCGTTTTAATTCAACCGCTACCCGCCCATAATTAGCCCAATAGAATCTCGTCTCCGGATAAAGTTCTCTTAACTTGAGAACTGTCCCCTTATAAACGACAGCCTGTCCAACTGTACTGATCGCGGAAAACGCCGCCAACGAACTTTCAGGACCATTTAACCCCCACGGCAGGCCAATAAAAAACGACGTTTTCGGATTCTTCTTGAGAGCGTAATCAATCCAACGCCGATAATCCGCAGTTGAACTGTTGTCAGGGCTGAAATAAGTCATTCCCAACAACTCCACTTTTCCTGTATCGAGGATATTTAATATCTGTTTTTTTTTGCGATCATTCCTCCATAGTTTTCCAGGCGAACCGCCTGCCCCTCCGGCAAAGACCATTTGCTGAGAATGAAGTCCAATCTTGGCCTGTTCGGTGGTCTTTTGAAACGCACTCGCCACCGGAACGAAAAAGCTATGCCCGATAAACAAACACTTTTTTCCAAGATTGTTTTTTTTCGTCGCTTTCGAGACATCGTCGTTCGCCAGCTTTTCTTGGCCGCCAACACCAACAGAAACGGCGGTGATCAGACAAACAATCAGACAAGTTCGAACAAATAAATGCCGTAACGGAATAATTTTCACAAATCGTCTCCAGTGGTTTCAAACTCTATTCTTTTATTTATATCCTGCCAGCGTAGCTGATCAATGGAAACCCCGTTGGGCGAAAACGATTTTCAAATCAAACCCTGGCCTTCAGTACGATCAAGTTCGCGGCTGCCAAGGGCGGTCAATTAGCCCTCTTTGGTTGATGTATCTTACCCACCCGGGGAGCAATCCAGATGAAATTCCTTTTTTTTCGTGCCTGCGGAAAAAAACCAGCATGCATCAAAGGCTGGGAGCATTTCCACCGGTCTTTCATTGGCTAATTTCGGGATGGTTTGCCGCAGCGGATTGGATGCCCGATAGACCACCAAAGCGGCGAGGGCAAAATGATAAACTGACTCGTAGAGCTGGGCAGGATGCCAAAACCGTTGATCGAGGGCCGAAAAAACGACTCCCCAGGGAAAATCGTTCGGGCCCCGTACCAGCAGCCTGCGTAAAAACACCCCGTCCTTCCAATTGCGATCGCTACTGCCACCGGTATCACAAAACTGTCACCCGCTTTGGTTTGAATCTGTAGCCACCACCAAAAAATGGACTCCGTAGAAAACAGCAATCGCGACGCCGCGTATTACGTTTACCCGTTGTTCGGCATCCACGGCTCGACAATCGCAATTTGACAAAACAGCTTTAGTATTACTCGGTTGATTCATCATTCAAATCTGAAATCTTCTTACGACTAATCACCACAGTTTTATAGGATGCCTTCCACCACTCTATTCATAGCCGAACAGAAAATCATTTTGAGTTGCGAAATTGAAGCGGGTGTCTGGCACTTCAGGCAGTAGATTCGAAGAACCCTGAAACCGAGACCCGATCCCTCGGACTACGACCTCCAAATCCTCATTTCGAAAATTGATTTAGACCGGGAGGCACCTCGAAAATCTCTCCGTCGCTGAAATGAACGGTCAAGGTCTGGGGCTGAAGGTTATAAATAACATACACTCGCTTTCCTTCTTTCTGGAAGACTGCCGAGATCGGGTAATCACCTTGGATCGTCGCGTTAAAATGCCCTAACGCCGCTAGTGAACTGATCCAATGTTCGGTGTGCGCCGCGGTTTCACCAAATTCACTGGGGAGCCCCTTTCCGTTTTTAGCACGTCGAACCGCCGCTTCTTTTGGATCGGACATCGCCAAGTATTGATGAAGGATATCTTGCCAACGATCCAAACGATCCGGTTCGCCAGGAAAACCTCCCTGATGAAAATCCCGATTAGCCTTCAGCATATTCTGAAAATTTCGCTGTATGTATTGGGGATCCCGCCCCAAGTAGAGCGAACCGCCAGTCATGGGCAAAAAGTTAATACCATGAATTTCCTCGGGGTTGGCGGTCCACCACGTTCCATAGCTCCCACCGTCACCCCAAATCATGCCAACACAGCTTTGCGCATAGCCCTTTGGAAAAACTTTTTTCTCCATGTCAAACCAATAATGACGAATCGCTTCTGCCTCGGTGGCATGCCAGTAAATCCCCAGGTCCCGAATTCTTTTATCATGAATTGCCTCACCATAAAGAATTAAAGAAGAAGCAAAATTCATCGACTCAGATGAAGACTCCTGATTATTACCCGATGCAAATCCAGAATGACCTGCCGCCCAAGAGTGACCAGCATAGGGATCGAAATTCCTCATCCATGGAAATCGATTGTCTCGGCGATCATCGTTGGCGCAGTCCCGAATCAGAATGTCAATAAAGCCTCTGTACTTTTCGGCACTGACCCAATCCGCATCAAATTGGGCAATGGTTGCTGCGGCCCTGATAAAATAACTGTAATGGAAATGATGATCGTTCATTTGATCAGCTGATCCATAACTGTCCGGGTAGCCGACCAGCGTATTCCACGTCTGATCGTAATAAAAGAAAAACTTCTCTTGCTTGTCCGCCCAATCAGCGAGTCGATCTTTCAATATCTTCAGGAAATCGTTTCGAATCGTGGTCTTTCCTAATTGTTCGGCAATCTGGATCAACTCAACAAGCTTGCCGAATTCCTTTCCGTTCCAATAGGTATCTTGGCTTTCAAAATAGGACCCCTTTCTGGCCATCATCGCCTTGTGAAAGGCCTTCAGCTCCAAACCGATGGCAACTTTACTTTGATTGGCGACAGGGAGAGTTGGTAAAACGCCGAGAAACGGTGTGACTGTCCTGAACGAACTTCCTGCCAACAACTTCATTGGACCGCGTGGCGAAGCATATTCCGCCGAGATCCAAGAGTTTTGGTCTGGCATATTCAAATATTGATGCGGATAAACGGCGAATAGTGTCTCGTGATTCGAACCTTGTTTGGCCGTCGTTTTTGCAGAGAACTCAGTCACAACCACCGATCGAACCGGATCGAAACGATAATTGACTTGGCTATCCACTAAAAACGCATAAGCGTATTTTTCAAATAGTTTGATGGTCTCCAATTTGGAATTGGGTAAGATCGCTACGGATAAAAAGTTCTTCCCTTTTGTCTCGATCTGAATCTCATCCAGAGCTTCTGCCTCTGACGACCAAACCGCTGAACTTGGAGCGAATATCCCATAATGGACCCCGTTCACCGTGACCCCTAAGGCATTCTCATTGCGAAAGAAAACACTGGCCGGTTTACCTTTTGTTGTGCCGTCCAGTATCTTGCCCGAACTCTTTTCAGGCGAGGCCGCCAATGACTGTCCCCGTGTTGGATAATATCTTTTACCATTGGGGAGATCGAGGAAACAGCTGCGATGATCAACCTCTAGATTTCCCGGTCCAAAACACTTCCAAAACTCGACGTGAATAGAGCCATTCTCAAAATCTTTTTTTTCTCCATACGTTAAACGGTTATCCAGCTGCTGTTTACCGGAGGAATATTTCTCAAACGATCCGGGATCAGGATCGGATGCAAATAGCCCAAAGGTTTCGATTCGATCGGTGATTTTGTCGCCGTCAAAGTCATAAAGAAACCGGACCTTGGACCCAACGCCAATGTTTTTCCCGGCGTTGACCGCCAGCTCAAAAATCGCGTCCTGACCGGTGTGTTTTCCAGTCAGATTCTCAATTCGATACATCAATGGTTCGATGGGTTCATCCGTTTGATTGACAGGTGTCGATTGAAATCGAATGAAAAATGGTTTCTCTGATCGCGATTCAAAAAATACGTAGGGGCTACCATGGGCGATCGTAGCCTGGAGTTGCTTCTGTTCACTTTTCCATAACGCCGTCACCGACCAGTCAGTGGAATCCAATAGGACGGTATTAGGACTAAGAAAATCAACCAACCCCACCCTTAGACCCTCACGGTAGGGATATTTGTAAGACGTTCCTTTCTGAAACATCTTGTTTTCGTGAAAACTGTGACTAATCACCGGTTTGTCGGAATAGCCCATTCCTAGCCCATCCTCAAATGCCTGGACGGCCAGCGGATGCGGAAACATTGGCAGGGAATGCGGGGAAGACGTTGGCCAAACCAGCGAACTCCAAAAATCGTGAGTCGGTATGGCCCCTTGGAATTCCTTGGAAACCAGTGGCCGCGCGGTAATTTTTCTAAATTTTCCGTCTGGAGAAACGGCCGGTAGATCCGTTCGGTAAAAGGGATGATCAACTTGCCCTCTAGCCAAGTTCAAACCCAGGCAAGCCATTACCAACGTCCAGACACCGAGACCGGCTATCAACCGAACTTTGAAGAGCGAACCTCGGGCATTGAATCTGTTTTTCATTTTTGAAACCATATCCGACGGGTTGAATCGATCCATAATAAATTGTGAAACTTGGGATTGTTTTTTTGCTGACAACTTCGGGGATAATATTAGACACTGGCAGGATTCGACGTCTCTTCCGGTTTTCATTTATCAAGCATCTCGTCTGGTAACCTACCGATACCACCCTGCCAGCGTCTCATTCAGCCCCCGACATCCGCAGCGACCCACACTAGAAATCCAGGACTGCTGAATCCTGCACTTTTTTCAGGCCGGCCGCCAACCAAGAAAAACCCGTGCCATATCAGATCAAATCACCGTCGACAAATTGGGTAGCCTGTCTGAGGAGTTCTTGGTGAATCGGGTTAGGAGAGCGGACGGACCACCGAAACCGACCTGTAATAATCCATCAGGGTCTCAATCGATAACACCCCACCTCCCAGACCACTTTTATTGACGCCGCCGTAGGGAACACCCAGTGGAAAAACATTATGAGCATTGATCCAACTATTACCGGCAATCATCGATTCGGCGACCCGTGCCGCGCGATTCTTATCGGTGGACCAGACACTATTGGCAAGGCCGTAATCGGTGTCATTTGCCATCGCGACGGCTTCCTCTTCGGTTTCAAATGACGCCATGTAGGCGACCGGTCCGAAAATTTCCTCCTGTGCAGCAGTGTTTTTCAGCGAGCCTTTTAACAGGGTGGGCCGCACATAATTACCACTATATCCTTCAACGTGTGCTACACCGCCACCAAACAGGCATTCGGCTCCCTCATCGACTCCCTTTTCCTGGTATCCCAGAACCCTGTTTCGCTGCGTTTTATTGACCACCGGACCCATGGTTGTCTTGGGATCTAGAGGATGCCCTATTCTTATCTTCTCCAAGCATGCCTTGCACTGGTCGAGGAATTCATCAAAAACATCCTTGTGAATCAGCCAACGCGTCGCGTCACAACAAACTTGTCCGGTATGAAAAGTAATCGCATTCACCAGCTTTTCGGCTGTATCAGCAATGTCAACATCTTCAAAAATTACCGCCGCACCTTTGCCGCCCAACTCAAGTTTAACCGGTACAAGATTCCGTCCGCACGCTGCGCCAACGAGCTGCCCCACTTCGGGCGAACCGGTGAAGGACATTCGTTTTATTTTAGAATTTCCGGCTAAAGCAGCTCCAGCGGTTTCCCCGCGACCGGTAACGACGTTGATGACGCCATTGGGCACGCCAACTTCGGTTGCCAGTTGGGCAAGATAAATCGCTGACAGGGAAGTCTCTTCGGCTGGCTTGATCACTACCGTATTGCCAGCCACCAGAGCAGGTGAAACCCCCCAGCCAATCAACAAAAATGGAAAGTTCCAAGGAAAGATAAATCCACAAACACCCCATGGATGCCGGTAGCTCCATGCCTCGTGGCCGGCAATTGTCATCGGTTCACGATTTGACACCCCAGCATCCAGATCGATGAAATATCTCAATGTATCCACAAAGTTCTGAATATCACCGTGTGCCTGGGATTCAATTTTCCCTGCTTCCAGGGACTCAATCTGGGCAATCACTGGTAATCGGTCTTCCACCGCTGATGCCAGACGTTGCAAAATTTCATGACGCTGCTGTTTAGAGAGACCAGACCAACCCGGAAAGGCTTGACCGGCATCATCAACGGCCTGATCGACTTGCGCTGCATCCAAGTCAGCGACATCCGCAATCTTCTCTCCGGAGCCCGGATCCAACGAAGCAAAAGTTAATTGACCCGCGGACTGAACAGTTTGGCCACCTACCCAACTTGACTGGGGACGTTGGGCAAGAAACTGTATTACTTCGGGGAGCAAATCCAATGAGGCGACCGTCGACATTTCAGGATTCCCTATACCGGATAAAAAAATTCTGGAACCACCCGGCATCCGGATTCGCCTGGCCACCGTCGAATACAAATGCCGTATTCCGATTGGTCTGATTCCCCATTATAGAAGAAAAACCGCTTCTCCGGGACTACATCAAACCCAACAAAAAAGATGGCCTGTTCATCCTGAAATGACTGTTCATTCTCAAGCCAGCAGAGCAGTCATTTCCCCATGGATCGCCATTTTTTCATCAGGGCAATATTCGCTTTCACGACAGCAAACTGGCGAGGGTTACGGATCTTGAGTTTTGCAAGATACGTCGCCATATCGCTCTCATAGAGTGCATCCGGTTCAGCAAACCGACCTAGATCGCCACTTGAAACCTCCCACCTGGACAACGTATTTCGAAAAGCCTTCAGGCGAACATCATGGGCCGGATTGGACGCAAGGTTACGAACCTCCCATGGATCCTTCTTCAAGTCATAGAGTTCCTCAACCGGCCGCGTTTCAGCTAGATGGAGTGCCTGAATTGGTGTTAGCTTTCCAGCAGCATAAAGGCTTCTGATGACCGGCATAAACGGCTTGTAATCTTTGTAGGCACTCGGTTGAAGATAAGGTCGTTGTGGAAGATAGTTGCGAATGTATTTAAAATCGCCCTGCCGAATACTGCGGATATGATCAACCGTTTCGTCACATCGATCTCGAGCTGAAACAACAAAATCACGACGCTTTGCAAGGGGACCAATCAGCGGACGACCCTGCATACTTTTGGGGATCTCAATTCCAGCCAAAGCAAGAGTGGTGGCCGATAGATCGATATGAGCAATGAGCTCGTCGCGAATCGTCCCAACCGGAAAATAATCGGGACCCCAAACCACAAATGGAATTTTTATACCTTCTTCATACAAAAACTGCTTTCCACGGGCGTGACTGATTCCATGATCAGTAAGGAAAAAGATGATGGTATTGCCTAGCAAATTTTCCTTTTCCAATCGGTTGTAGATCTGCAACACTTGCCAATCGGTATATTGAACCGAATTCAGGTATTCCGCCCAGTCTTTTCTTAAATCGGCATGATCTGGGTAATACGGAGGCAGGGAAACCTCTTCCGATGTCACCAAATCAGGCAATCCTGTTTTTACTTCTTCGTACCAACTGTCAACATTACGAAGTTTCCCGCCCTTTAATTGGAACTGTGCAAAAAAGGGTTGCCCCTCAGCTCGGCCGGTCCAATCGAATCCATCATAGAGTTCAAGCCGCTGGTAAGCGAAGTTGTAATCCTCTTTGCCGGGCCCCGTTCCTTGGGCGTTGCTATTACTGGTGTAATAGCCGGCCTCGCGAAACATCTCCGGAATAGTACGAATTCCGTCGGGAAGATGGATTTTTGTTTCCCCTCGGGAACTCCGATGATGATGGGCACCAATCGTTGTTTGGTACATCCCCGTGATGACAGCAGATCTAAACGTTGAACAAACCGGTGCGGTCGCATAGGCATTACAAAAAACAACGCCCTCTCGGGCGAGTCGATCGACACAGGGCGTTTTGACCAAACTCTCACCTTGGAAGGCAAAGTGGCTCGACATATCGTCTACCAAAATCCAGACGATATTGGGACGGCTGCCCCCCGGATCCATTCCATTTTCTATTGGTTTGGCCAACCCATCCAAACACCACAACCCATTGACCAGCATAAATAACAAGAACGCCAGCGTTGACACTAATCTTCCATCATATTTCCGCAAAGCATGACTCCATTCATCAATCAACCCAGTGGACCTGCACCCCAATTCAAGGAAAAGCCTCGGGAAACGTCGGCGGAATTATTTCTCTTGGGGACCTAACAGGAGGAGTTTTAATCCTTCCCGTCGAGGCTTAATTTCTCCCGTTTTAGTACACCAACCCCCAAGAACAATGCAGCGACCAGCCCCCCAAAAAAACCCAACATCAAGGTAGGACGCAAACTCTCATTACGTTCCTCACTAGTCACATAAAAATCGCGATTCAACCAATACACATCCAGCTGATGGTAGGCAAAAGCCAACAGAGGACCGACCACCAATGCCGTCAAGCCAATCCACCAAACCGCCGATTTTCCTCCTGACCTGAATTTCCCAATGATCAATGCACCCGACAACAGCAGAAAACCAGCGGCAATCAGATTCTCGGTCATGTCAAAATCCCCATACAGTAACAAACGCTCTCGTGACAAATCTACATCCCCCCCATCAACACAACGGCGAATCCTAACGCACTTTGGCAAGCACGCCGTTCAAACCAACCGACTTGGAATCCCTGACAGAAATTGTTGCTTCTCAGGCCCAAACCATCAAGATCTGAAAAACGAAAAATCTGGACTCTATGTTCTCGCTATCTATTTGGGCAGCGACCAGCTTGGACGACCGATTTCCCTGCTTTTACTATACTCGATTGGCCCGATATCCAGTGTTCTATGGCGGTCGTGAATCCACTTTTCTTACTGATATTTTATTCATCTCTGGAGTTCATCCTAGTCGACGACCTCACCCTCTGACGGCCTAATCGGTCAGCCGATCCAAAAACATCCCATCGATTTTCCTGAGGACATCGAAGCGTACTAATTGAATCGATTTCAAAACCCGTGAAACTGAACCTCGGTTTGGAACTCTTTTCGCCGATTCCCTGCCATGCAGGTCCCAAATATTGATCGAAGTTTCTAACTGCCGATCATCCGCCTTACCTTCGCTCAGACTTGACCTGCGCATCCCGATCCTGTCGGGACAATTCGAACAGGTCTTTTTTTAATTCAACAACTTTGCCCGGATGCAGGCTCGCCAGGTTTCTGGCTTCACTGGAATCGTCACCAATATGATAAAGTTCCACCCGGACCTCGTCGGTCGATTTTCTCCCCCAATGAAGGAGAAGCTTCCATGGCCCCTTACGAAGGGTGCTGGACCGGAAACCAGTTCCAGCAGAGTAAAGCGGGCGATCCTCCAGAGTCCGGGTACCGGAAAAAACAGGCCAAAGGTCGACACCGTCGAATTTCAAATTCTTGGCGTCGGCCGTCGAACCCGACAACCGGCAAAAAGTCGGCATCCAATCGACGATGTGGACCGGGGTATTGTTTTTGCTACCCGGACTAATTTCCCCCTTCCAACGAACAATCGTCGGAACCCTTGTTCCGCCTTCGTACAGATCACCTTTTTTTCCCCGAAGGGGCAGGTTACTCCCCGGCAATTTACCAGCGGGGCATAGATCATCAGGATATTTTGTATCGTTATTCTCAGCGGTCGAACCACCATTATCACTGGTAACAACAATGAACGTGTTTTCAGACTTATCCAACTTATCCACCGCCGTCAGGATACGTCCCACGGCATCGTCGAGATGCAGTACGGCCGCGGCATACTGTCGCCGGACTTTACCGGATATCTGTTTGGGCACCCGACTTAGCCACGATTCCGGCTCGCGAAGCGGCAAGTGCACCGCCGTAAACGGCACGTAAAGAAAAAACGGTTGGTTATTTTTTTTATTTTCTAACCACGTGATCGCCTCTTTGGTAATTAAATCGGTCACATGCCCCTTTTCGGTGATTAGCTTTTCGTTTCGATGCCAAGTCTTTGAATAGGGGCCTTTCTTATAAAAGTGGG
>Ga0214480_100459_pt1 | contig 20760 bp, 18 predicted proteins | sample M1_20Mar14CPVII9_3_FD_165042 | JGI IMG/M metagenome (GOLD analysis project Ga0214480, IMG submission 165042) | Marine eukaryotic communities from Monterey Bay, California, United States - M1_20Mar14CPVII9sort6BwellE17 | ecosystem: Environmental > Aquatic > Marine > Unclassified | place: USA... | reverse complement strand
CTGAGTTGTGTCAAAAGGTGATGAAATGCTTAGTAAAGGATGGCAGGATGATACATAGGCACTCAATGACCTTCTGGCATGCACCTGCTAAGTTGCCAGAATCTCGCCTGAGAGTGTCTCGATTGTCATCCAATCGAGACGGCGAGGCCACATACCCTCCCATATTTTTGCATTGTAATAATCTAGATAATATGACTGTATATATCAGTAGATCAACAAATAAGAAAAGTTATAAGGAGAAGGCTGCTGCCTTGATAATTTGCTGTTAGATTTCTCCGTTATCTAACTACCTACATATCAATCTACTATAATTTTATAAATATACGTATGCAAGGTATCAATGCAGAGTCATCATCAGTAGTACGAATTATAAAAGATGAAGATGATTCAGGGAGTGTTAGTAAAGTCAAGCCACCCAAATCAGCTGGTGTATCAATAGCTTATGCCGCCGGAGGAACCCGACGACAACCAATATTATCAAATGTCAATAATCTATTCCGTTTAATGTTACAAACATGTTCACACTTTGCAAATGACCTCCTTGGAGGTAGAGGTGCAACAGATGACTCTTCTTTAGAAGCAGATAACAACGACAAAGATAGAGATATAACATTTTACTGCTTACCATGTGTATCATGTGGTCATGGTGAACAGGGACGTGCTACTGTACGACTGTTATCAATGTTATGCTTTCCGATTTTTTTGCTCTCCTTTTTTCTTATGAATAATATCGGGCATACAATAATGAGGAATATTAGACTAAGACATGTGATTGCAACAAACAAAAGTTTGGATTCATCCTCTGGATTGGTAGGTGTGGGTAATAGTCATTATGAGTTAAGGAGACATAGTTTTGTTGGACCTGACAAAGTAAATAGAGAGGTGCTATGGGTACCGTTGTTGCATACTGAAGTAAATGTTGAACAAGAGATAAATGTCGATGCAGAGTTACATTGTCCAAAGGGAGTTCTGTTTCTATTTCATGGATGCGGACGATACGCCGCATCATTTTTCTATTCACCTCAGGGACGCAAGATTGTTCAAATGGCATATAGTGCAGGGGTAGAAGTGGTTACATTTGAAAAGCATGAAGAGCTTGGATGCTGGGATTCTTAAAGTTGGAAGAAAGTTTATGACATCACGGCTTGTTGGAAATTGTGGCATAGATTCCAATGGTAACAATATCTATCCGCCGATATGGGCATTCGGCGCAAGCTCTGGTGGACAGTTCATTGCAAAGCTTGCATCAGAAATGGAGAGAAACACAGAGCGATATTCTCCATTTCTCTTTGCAGGGTTGAATATTCAGATAATGGCCCCAAATGAGAAGATTGATTGGAATATACCTACAATATTTACAGTAATGGAAGGAGACCCATCCACAAAAGAACGTGTCCAACAAAGAATATCACAGAAATTTCACACCTCTTTCAAAATGATAACGACTTATGGGAAGAAGAGCATAGGAAGCGCACACTTCTCAAGAGTTTATGCTGATGATGAGCAAATGACAGATAAACTTTCACACAAAATTTATAATGACCTAGTTGAGATGGGGGTTGTTGATTCATCCAATAACAATCATCTGACAAGCAACCCTCGCCAATCTAATGCAGTTACGTCAATATGGCAAAAGTATGATGTGGAAGCGCGTGAAATAGATCAGGTAGGGTCAGAAAAGAAGGCACTTCCATTTGGACTTTCCCAACAACTCAAGTCTTTAAAAGACGAGGAGCTAGAGGATGCCAATAGTTTGTGGCTTATAGAAGAGCTAAACGTGGCTTTTGATCAGCATGAAATAACAGCAGAGAGCTTTGATAAGGTGCTTTCCTTCTTCTTTGAATATGGCAGGGATAGATAGTAACCATACCAAAAGCTCACTTAAAAGAGTACCTAATAGTATACATTTTAAGTTTACAGTAGCTTCTACATATCAATGAGTCATGCAGCTCTAGCCGACGAATTAAGCCTATGAGATCGGGGAGCATTCGATACTCTATTAGCATTACTCTTGATCCATTTCTCAACCACCTCACTAAGTGTCTGTGTCCCTCCTCCACAGACAATCACTGCCGGACGCACAAATGGGTAACTCCCTTCCATTGCCGCGGTGAACCAAATCTCGAGACATTCATTAAGCTTCACTAGTGCATCCTCGCTGGTATATCCATGCAAGTCCAATGTGGGAAGTTGAGGAGATGAAAGTTGGGAGGAGGATGAGGGCTTTGTACTCTTGTAGAGGTTGGAGGTCTCTCCAACTTGAATAACATAGTGAGTTCTACCGGCTTTTCCACCTATACCTTCCTTGGAGGGATTTCCAACCACAACAGATGGAAGTGATGTTGTTGATTTCGACTTCTTCTTGGCCGTCTTCTTCTTGGGCTTACTACGAGATATTGATAAATTGTTCAATCTTTGCCTTATCAGTTTGAATTGATCAGAACATTCATCATGTATCTTGGTTAACCTCTTGGAATGATCAACTTTGTATTCTTCGAGTGTCTTGATAGAATCTTGTGACTGCTGTTGACGAGGCTGTGGCGTACTCTTCTTCTTTGTTGTCTTCAACTTCTTCTTCTTCTTCCTGCTGGACGACTTGTTACTGTTAGTCTTGAGGGTACAGGCTTGAGAGCTGTCATCACTGCTAATTGATGTTTTCCGAGCCGGCTTTTCACTCATATCATGGACTGAGATTTCATCTCCATTCTCTATTCCCAAATCTTCCGGAGTCTTGTGCCCAGCGGAGGAAAGGAACAATGTACTTCCTGAGTATGAGAATCGTAACAATCTCAAAGATACACATCGTCTCTCTGCATAATCATTAAACAAACTCTTGAGCGTAGTTTGAGAACCTATATCAAAAGATTGACGCTCTTCCTCATCAACATCATCAACAAAGGTGATCTTAATTTGCCTATCGTCTGCATCGGATGCTGATCGGATACGGCTATTTCTAGATGATCTCTTCCCTGATTGCCAATCATCACCAATCTGATTAATATACTGATTGACATGCTTCTTAGAGGAAAGATTGGCAAATGAAGTCATCATTTGAGTATATTCCTTGGGTAGATATCTTTCAATGTACCTCTTCATTGTATCTGGAGTTTGAATCGAAGTACACCCCCTAAAGAAGTATGGTAATTGATGCTCGGAAATGTATTGACCTGTTTTCTGTCCTTTGATATATTCAATTGATGAGTTGTAACACTGGTGAATAAAGGCACCATTAATTGTCAGCGCTCTTGCTGTTTTGAAATCACCAAGACGTAAATGTACCAAGGCCAAATACCTGTCGTATTATATATGATGGGGGTGAGTAAAGGTGAATGCTATTGCAAAAACATTGCACATAACATAAACACATAAAATAAATAACACATACCACATGGCTCCACATATGCTACCGGCAATACCACCGACTGTGCATTCAACATTAGCAGATGCAGACCAAAACTGAATGAGCTTGCTCTAAGGATATTTAAGTACGATGACGAAAGGAGGTAGAGAAGAATTATATGGTTTAGAAAATTTGTGCACATCTTATGTACTTATACACCTTCGGCGGACAATATAATTCAACTTACGAGAGGAAACATTCCATCTTCAGATGAATGGATAAAACTCTTAGCTTGAGAGGGTAGAGCTGCCCAGTGTCGATCAATCGCCTCTTGTGTCAAATCAATATTGTTGGCACACCATTGTTTCTTACTTATAGTACCATTCGATTGACTGTTATTATTATTCTTTGATGCAGTTGGGCATCCTCTATTTCGCTTACTCTTTGCCATTATGTCAAAATCAATTGCAATACAATACAATTAAATACTTTGCAATAATATAATATTACACTACAATTGTTGATGGATAATAATCAATAATCATTCAATTGCAGAGTTGCAATGGCAATAAGGGAGAGATCCTTTCCTAACGACGTTATGTTTAGATCATGAGATGACCGGCTAAACAAACAATAATCTATGCTGAATGTCAAGATGGTGATAGTAGATGGCAATAGATGGCATGCAATTATTTGCCGCCATCATTTGCTGTGCATTTTTTTCATCTTGCGAGATTATCTAATTTAGTTAGATACGACACCCTCATTTTAGCCTGAGACACGCATCTTCTTCAAGGATACCACAAAGTCAAGTCAGGACCTTGCAACGCTCTACGGGTCCGGAGTATGAAAGGCGGCCTCTATTTGAGTTTGGTTTGGAGTTGACGATGGAAGGAGGAAGATGAAGAAGGAGTAGGCGGAGCAGGAGGAAGAAGAAGAAGTGATACCTTGTTGTGAACTAGAGACCCCTTTAGGGTTATTTACTAGAGTTAATGACCCCGGTGACATTCGCATGTCAATCTTCGCAGACAAATGAATTGATGATCGTGCTCATTGTACTCATTGTACGAAACCTATTGCAACAACTCCAGAAGCTATGTATTGATAGACATAAACTACGATTACAGCATACTTGTTATCTTCACGTGGATATATATTGCAATAGATATTATCATCAACAAAAAGACATCAGCACATTATTGTACATAACAACAAAATGGATTTACCACCAATTCAACCACAAAACACAATGAAACGTTCCTCCAACTCACCGGACAAGAAGAAGCCCAGTAGCGGCGACTATGCACCATCACCACCCTCTCCAACTCGACGCCGTGCATCTTTTGAGGCTGCCTCAGTTCTTGCAAACCTTGGCCTATCATCAAGCCGTGATGCATCATCACCTACAATTGCAACAACAACAACAACAACAGCAACAACTGATGATGACTCTGAATTACCATCCACCAATAGTACTTCAACCAAACATAAATATAAGAGCTCACCACCAAGGAATGATGTTCCAATGACCTTCCCCGAAAAGGTAGGTTTATATAATAAATATTGATTGTATCATGTGTTCTTTTTGCACCACACACTAACTAACGACTTATCATGATTAAAATCACAGCTCATGGAGTTACTAGCCAACGATGAATATTCTGATGTAGTCACATGGTTACCTCATGGCAAGGGATTTGCAATATTGAAGAAGGAGGAATTTCAAAATGATGGTAAGGTGCTGAATTATTATTAGTTTGTTGTTATTTTATTGTGTATAAAATACACCCTCTAACTTATATATATATTCATTCTTTCTTATTATAGTCTTACCCCTGTACTTTAAACAGTCAAAATATACCAGCTTTACCCGTAAACTCAAACGGTGGGGATTTACAAGAGTTACGGCCGGGACAGAGTTGGGAGCATATTATCACAAGGTGAGTATGAATTTGTTTTCTTGGTTGGGTTTAATTATTGATCAATTTGATAACGGGCTTACTTATTATTATACTATTGCTAATTATATATCATACCACTTCATTTATAACTGCAGTTCTTCCAGCGTGATGATCATCTACTGTGTATGCAAATGCAATGCCAATCTACTGGTCCCTTGGTGTTTAATAAGGATCTGCATAGACAAAATAAGATGCTCCTAGCTGAGAAGAGGAAATTTGCCAAGATGCATAGAACCTCGACATCATCCCAAGAAGACACCGACACCAAGTCTAGTGATGACAATGATGTTGTTTCATCCTCCAGAATTAACGGGTTACGTGGTGAAAGCGAAGAAGATAGGGATGGGCTATTAGGTCAAGTCCTCCAGCGACAACGAGAACTTCTCAAACAAGAGGATGCTATGTTTAGTGAAAACCAATTTGAGTCTGTACTCGAGAAGCAGCAACAGCTCCTTCGTGCACAGATTAATACAAGTCGTTTGAAAAGAGAGGAGGAGGAGATGAGAAATACAAACGAGCAGTCTGCTATGATATCATTACGTCGTGAGCAGCTTCGCCGAGAGCAGTTATTGCGGGAGCAGGCTAATAACAACAGTTACCACCGTCCTTTTCAAGAGCAGGGAAGTTACCTTCCTCGTCCTAATAATATGATGTATGCCGCTGATCAGCGACCGCCATCTGGTCGGCCGGGCATAATGGATGCTGGGAGTGCCACTCTTCGTGATCCCCAGACCGAGGCTCTCCTCGGGGCAATCAACAGTAGGCACCACAGGAATATCATGGAAAATGCTCTTAATGCCCTGAAGAGTGGCCAAAGTCTTCCACCTGCAAATCATAATCCTGGTTATAATCTGGCCATGGAGAATGCTCATAACACCTCTCTCTTTGGTGGCCATGGTGCACCAAGAAGAAACTACGTTGACTTGACTAATGGTGACAGTAGTGCTGCTGCTGCTAGCTCATACCCTCGGCCACCTTCACAGCAATCACATTACTTGGAAAGGGAAAAGTGGCAGACTTCTTTTGACAAGAAGGAGGAGTTCCTTCAAGCATGTGCCTCCCGCGATGCTCAATTTGCAATGGAGGCAGCCAAAGCTAAGATGAGGATGCAGCTGCAAGGTGGAATGAATGAATCTCGTTACGGTGGCATGGATTTGAATCACAACACGAACATGAACGCTCAGGCTCAGTTGATAAGGCTCGCGAGACATAACAAAAGTGTAGAAGATGCCCTGGCTCTTATTGGAAAGAGTGCTATTCATAAAGACGACAATAAAGATGAGGAGAAGGAGAGAAGCCCATTTTCACGAGCTGCCTGATAGATTGTATGTAGCAGTAGTGTAGTTTAGTGTAGAATAATACGATAAGAATATAGTTGTTTAGGTATACACATAGAGATTTACATAGTTAGATTGGGCTAGTTTTCCACAAAGCTTCATATAGTGAATACTACAACAAACCAAACACGCCATCCAACTTCAAACATTTACATCTTTGATTGATTATCAACAAGCACTGTTGTGGCCAAACTCGTGGTCTCGATGTCAGTATCAACGTCAACGGACGGGGTCAACACTAATGAATCAAATGATATACTTTCGCTTTCAACTTGCAATGGGGAGGAAAAGGCAATCGATACATCATCAACTACTGGTTCTGGGTTCTTGATGACGATAGCTTCTTCATCTGAAGGGAAGCTAATGTCCGATTCCGACGAATTAGACACAACATTAGTTTCGTTCAGATGGCACTTGCTACTTTCAAAGGTACTCTCACTCTCCGAAAGAATCTGAGAGATACCGATGAGATGAATTGCAGAAGAAGAATCATCAAAAGTGGTAGATTTGTTGGGCAAAACTGAAAGGGTACCCGTGCTTAGACAAGATATATCTGCGATACAATCCCCCGTTTCAATGTTCTCATACTTCTTACTAACATCTAACGAAGCAGTTTTTGCATCAGAGCACCCTACACCACGACAGCCTGTTTGACTTGAATCAGTGGAGTTGCCGGCAAACGAATCGTATGAATGTGAGTGTTTTGATGAGACAGTAGTAGAATCAAAATCACTTCCACTGTAAGCTACAAAGGTGCTTTCACTATCTTGTGTCTTGTTCTTGCTATCTTCACTCGAACAAATGTCAAGAGATGAAATGTTTTGAACAACAGTAACTTTTCTTGGCGATTGAATAGATTGAATTGGTGTCACAGTTTCGGGCTGGACTTTCATTTCAATTTTGTCGTCGATAGAAGGCGTATCTTCTTCTACGTCCTCTGCTACTGATTCAGTCTGTGACGGCGGAGATGGAGACTCGAGCATATAACGTGGTAGCTTGTTGGATGCGGCAATTGGCATCGTGGCGGCAGCAAAAGTACCACCAATAAGATTGGGCGAGGTTTTGGCTGCCCTAGCAACATTCCGAGGAGGTAGTAAGTTTGTATTGCTTGAATAATAACTAATCATAGAACCAACCTCGCCATCTTCTTGTAACGCCGCAACCACATGAAGATCTCTATTCATATGATGATATTGACGATGCTTGAAAGACCGGAAACCACCTCTTGCTTTGACTTTCTTTCGACACTTTGAAAATAATGCTTTTGCCCCCTTGGTAGGAGTTACTAAACCAAGTACCTTCTTTGTTGTTGATTCGGGTACATGAGACTCCACAGAAGACGACACAACAGAGCATGAATCCGAAAACTGCAAAGAGGAATTAAATCCCTCCTTTCTCCACGGTACAAATTGTTCGTCAGATGGATGGCTTGTGGAATCAGAATCGGTGACGGATTGAGGCTGGATAAATGACGAACCGTCCACGAAGAATGATTCGGCTGTATAATAAAGAACAAACCCAAAGAGAATACAATTAGCAAAGAAATGATGCATGTCGACTATCTACAATCTTCAACAACACTTACATAAGACTGATGCTCCAGCGTCAGAAGAACAAACTCGGTAAATATTGGGCATGGATTGGCTACTCTTCAGAGTGTTTGCATCAGACAATTGACTCGTCTCGGGACATAAAAGTGTATCAAAGAAGAACTTGCTTTGCTGGAGAGCAGCCCCAACATTAGTTGCTGCCTGATTGGGGTTCCTGCATTCTGCTGTCATATACGAAATGGCATTCCAATCCCCAAGAGAGACTTGGTTGTTACTTTGCACAACATGATCTATCTTTTGCCGCCTTCGATTGGTCAAGGGTACAGTGTTGCGAGAATGGGAAGATTGAACCGACTTTGACCGGCTGATAGATCCCTTGCGATGACGGCCGAGTGCTCTATATTCTCTCCTGAAAGATGTTGATCTATTAGAAGACAATGAGCTCATGTCGTCCCTGGTGGAAGATCCACTTTTAAACTTTCGGCGTCGTCTGCCAAATGAAAAGAAAGATCTTGTCGATCTTGAACCTGACGTGAACGGCCCAGAACTGTAGCTACTTGAATCTCCGATTGTAACAGATCCTATAACAACTGCAGCTGCTTGATTAGGGTCAAATTGAGGAATAGATTCGCCTTTAGGACCAAACACTGTGGTGAATCTATAGTCTCGGAAACTCGACGATGTCGAACTTGAGGGGACTGCTTCACTCCAAGGTTTGAACTGTTGTGCCCTAAAGTGTGACCCGTCATCCTTTTGAGACGAAATATCTTTATCAGATGACAGCCCTGAATCAGAATGATGGTTGATAAACACGAGATATGCAGCAGCAACAGTGAGAGCTAGACCAAAAGATAGTCCTAAAACTGTGCCTTTTGCAATAGACTCCTCATCATTGGGAGTACTAGATCCAACCTCATTGGTGCCAGAGGAAGGTCTTTCACTTGCACTGGGTGGTTGGGATTGGCTCGGCACAGGTGATTGACTGGGTGACGTTGTGATCAGCTTTGTTGGGGCTGAAAACAGGAATGTGTTGAGATTAAATCAATTGGCAAGGCTGGCATACTATCAACGATATATCTCTTCTTACCTTGTGAAACAGTCAATCCCATTTCTAGAACGTGATTATATGTGTTTGCACACATATCCATAACATCAAAACTGAGCATATCAATATTATTCACATCAAATCCAAACTGCCGATTATCTTTCCACATTACCTCGAGATTAGTAACACACTGCACTTTTTCCGCTTGATATTCATGATTGCAGACTCCCAAGATAAACTCAAGCTGTAGATTAATATCAAGTTGTTCAAACTCAATAACGGTTCCATCATCACAGAGATCTAGTTGGATACAATGATGAGCCAAGAATTGCGTGTACTCTGTCTGACTGATAACGCCATCCTCCAAGGCGTTAGGAGAGAGTAGATACGATGTGCAATCATCTACAAACGGTATGCCACTGTCCTGACGATCCTTTGGTATTGAAGACACGGAGGGCGAGCGTGTTGGAGATGAACTAGAAGGGGAGATTGTTGGAAACACAGGCTGACTTGAAGGTCTTTTTGAAGGTACTAGTGAAGGCTTCATAGTAGGCAATGCAGTAATTGGGGAAAGCGTTGGTGCTGAACAGTATGAATGGAGTCAATAATGTAGTCATGTTAGTTGACCCGAGGTCTAGTAACAGAGAAAAGACACACACATCTACTTACCATTCGACCTTGCAAATCCCATCTTAACAGCATCCGTATATGTATCAGTACACATATCATAAACCAACGTATCTACATCCTCATCACCATCCAACTCAAACCCAAACAATTCCCCTTCCAACCACATTACATTCAAATTCTTAATACAATTAAACTTGTCCACCCTATCTTGATGGTAACATATTCCATTAATAAACTTGAGTTGTAGATTAATATCAAGCTGTTCAAACTTTAATTTTTTATATGGACACATATCAAGTTCAAGTTGGCATTGGTTGAGTAACATGTTTGCAAAATCAACTTGAGAAATGATACCATCATTTGTAAAACTTGAATCATCTAATAGGTATGTTTGACATTGTTGAATGTAGGTACTCTTTAAATCATTATTATTAACAGTTGGAATAGTTTGCATACGTTTGTTGTATGATTGTTGTGGTGACACAATTCTATAAGCTGTTGAAAAGATACCATTTAATGATCTCTCCTTCTTTTGATTGCCTCGTCCACGGAGATGTTGTTGTTCTGCAGCATTACAGCTTACTACTGATAGGGCTAGAAGCAATCCGATGTATGATATACGATACGCCATTGCAAAATATTATATATACCCTCTTCTATGCAATTGCATTGAGGTGAGGACAATGAAGAATTATGATGTTGCAACCTTGACATGTTTCAACCGCTTTCTTGGATAACATCAATCATGGCATGTTTGACTATCCACCCTCTCACACACCACAACAATCCCGTAGGATAGAAGTTAACAATGCCACTACATGATAATTAAACTCTAAAGATGCACAACAACTTCTAACTGGCCTCTACCTTCTTAGAGAGATCATCTACCAGATCATCATTGCAACTTGCAAAACACCATCGACAATCTTCTGTCTCCAACACCCAAAATACCGTTTGATCGCTAAAATACCCCCGCCGCCCTCTTAGTCTTGTGTTGGGATTGTAGTTATGGCAATTAATAGTGAATCAGTGTGCTTATTAGTTATTAGGCTGTTGAGTGATAGCACATATCATGCAGTTTATCGATTAGTTTGTTGGGTTAGCAATCATTTAATTAGTACCTAAAACACATGATATGCACAATCCCGAAATGCAAAACAACCACAAACCAAAACAAAAGGGCGATACTACCTCTAATAATTGCAATAGAAAACGCAGACGTGATAACAATTCTCCAGATGTTCAATTATCAAAATCTTTAAGTTGGGTACTTCGTCATGCCGCGTCATCTCTTGGACTAAAATTATCATCGGATGGCTATATCCCATTGCAAAACATCTTGACTCTAAACCACCCTAGATTTTGCAAGGGTGGTAAAGAAGGTCAACCCAAGTATACAGTTGAAGATGTTATCAGAGTTGTGAAGAATAATGATAAACAAAGGTTTCGATTAGAATACAAGGAAACGGTGCTCTGCATACGAGCGAATCAAGGTCATTCATTAAAAGTAAAAGCAGAGTTACTATTAAACTCCCTGAGTCATGAAGAATTATCTCATCCAAAGTTGTCAATTATACATGGAACTACATTAAAGGCATGGAGAGATCATATCCAACACGAAGGATTGAGTAGAATGAAGAGAAATCATATACATTTTGCAACTGGTTTACCACCACAGCCAACGAAATCTTCTTCTTCTTCTTCTTCTAATGCTACCGAAACAATCCAGAATAAACACAAAAAGAATACAACACCAATATCTGGGATGAGATCATCTAGTCAAATATACATCTACATCAATGGTTCAAAATGTGCTAATGATGATATAAAGTTCTATAAAAGTGATAATGGAGTGATATTGACAGCTGGTGTGAAGGAAGAAGGCATGCTCCCATTGCAATACTTTGATAAGGTAGTTGATGCTGCCACTGGCAATATAATCAATTAAATGAATAAATATCATAATATAGCCATGTGTAGGGTGATGTACTAGCTTTCCATTCTACTCATAGAAACTTGGGCAATTAAGCCAAGAATGCTTCTGCATCTTTCCACTTATCCGGTTTCACTTGAAGAAAGAGATTATCCTCTCCCGTCTTATGAATCCTCAGTCCATCATCAAGATACAATACATCAAAGTATGCTTTAGGTGGAGCTTTTGTTACCTTCTTACCAAAGCGGAAAAGTCTGTTAAAGAAGACAATCATCCGTGTAATGAATGGGGCAGGGACTGGAATGTAAAGGTTCCATTGCTTTTTCCAGAATAAAAACTTTGTCAGACAAACTTTTGCATATCGAAAGCGCAACTCAACCCGAGATTTAGATTCAGCTAGAGCATCAATAACAACATTGAGTTGCTTGAGTGTTGGTTCTGTTCCATCTTTATTCATCGCAAAGTCAACTACATTTGTAATACGCCCTTTGGCACAATCAACTACATTCTTAACCTTTGCTTCACCTCGTGTACTATTCTTACTAAATGATGCGTCCGCAGCTGTCGTGAAAAGTAATTTCCATTCACCATTCAAAGGTGATTGATCTCCCTTTTCTTTATCACCCAGATATAGAGTTGGTTCATCTGTAGGATTCTCCTGTGCAAGTTTATCGGCTATTTCCATAACCGCATCGGCTGCCTTTCCAGCATCTTCTGATATTGTATAGTAGTCTACCTTCTGCGGCGATCGACTCTTCTTATCTATCTCACCACCCTTGACACCAAAGTCGATTGAGAAATCTCCATCTCTGTCTTTTATTGTGCGCTTAATGCATGTGTGTATTATTATGTAATAATATTAATCGATTGATAATATATGTGTAATAAAATTTGTAGTAAATGAAAATGGTATGTTTGTTTGTATTGTATAGTCATTGATATTATGATGATATTATGACGTTGTCATGTGTGTTAGATACATAATAATAATAATATGTTGATTATACATAAACTTTATATGATATGAATTGTATTATACAACCAAATAAAGACAACTCACCAGTGTATCAATACGCGTTAGTAGTTCTTCCTTCAATGATTCATTAATGATGGATTTATCTTCATTGTTAGTCGAAGAGTACAATCGAGAAAAAGAGACCACTGTTCGGGCTATTGGCGTGGAAAAGGCATCAACTAATATGTATTCTGCCGATAAGAAGATTGCCGCAAAGAGCAGTACTGGCCAGTAGTAGGAGCAATGATTCATCATCGGAGGAGCAAAGTTGTGACTTACTCCAAGGTACTAGGTACTTCTCCTTTGGCGAGTATTTGGCGATCGCCGGCTGAACAGGACCACCACCAGTCTACTGCAATACCTTTTCTTATGCTTGATGAACTTGAACCTTATTGATTCAGACACACCGACTACTATACTATATTTGAGTGTTACTTAACTCTCTAAACACCAGGTAAACTGCACCTTAGGATCTGTGACATGTGCTAGTCTAAAAAAGAAAATAGCAAACAAACTCTTTGATTATATCCTTTTACATTTGTACAAGTATGGCAGACACAATCCAACTAATAATTCATATATATACACTGTTGTTTGTGACTGATACCAATTCAACAAATATTTTCATACAACACCACAGCTTTCCCTTACAGACTGCACTTCTTGTTTGGGTTGATGGGAATCTTCAACTGTGCAAGAAGACTCATGAAGCCAAAGTTGGCAAAAATCCAGCTAAATGCAATGGTGAGACAAATAAACGTTCCAAACTTGGCAAAGAACTGGAGCTGACAGAAGAAGAGAGGGATGGATGCGACGACACTAGTAATCATTCCGTTGAAAACACTAATTCCCAAATCAGAAAACGCTTCAGTGATTCTATCGTATGTGTCTCCTGAAGCAATCTCGTAGGCGTGTGCTAAATGAACTACATAGTCAACACTAAAACCGGCAATGATTCCGATGAGGATACTTTCAATGGAGCCAAGGTCCCAACCGATCATAACCATCACACCCACAACACTTAGTAATACACATGTGATGCTAAGGCTGGCAAAGAAGGCCAAGTGGAAGACTCGTGTACTAATCAAAAGCACTACGAAGGCAATTGCGACACCAAGGATAGCGGACTGATAGGCCGAACGGACATAGATTGATTGGTTGTTCATGAAAACGAACTTCTCATCCAAGTCAGTCATGACGACTTCATTTCCTCCGTTGCAGCTCTGGGCAAGCTTGTCCTGTTCTTCGGCAATTTTGATAAACTGTTCATACTCTGCACGCGTGAAGCTCTCGCCGTCAATACCAAAGGGGTCAAGCACTGCCGATTCGGCAGCAACAGCGGCAAATCGCATACTCTGACCATCCCATCCAATTTCATTCTGGTAACGTCCAGCAATCGTATCGCTACCACTTTCGTCGTAGCAAGACTTTTGTTGCAAGAAACCAGGGATAATATCAGCAAGGTTGCTTGGATCTACTTGCCATGTGGCGTTCTTCCAGTCACCTTGACGGACGTAATCACAATCATCGAGATTGCCCTTGATGTTGTATGCACCAAGCTCTTCCAAGAAACAGTAGACTAGACCAAGACCACTCTTTCTCTTGATTAGATCTTCATACAATGGATCAGTTCGGAGTGTATCACAGAACTCTAGCAGGTCCGTTTGGCACTGCTCGTCGAAAACAAACTCTTCCACAAACTTTGGTGTGCCGAAGAAATCAGGATCGATCAATCGATTGACGCCTTTACGATCGACACGGTCAACACCATAGGCATAGTAAACCTTGAGACCAAGATCATCATCAGCAGAAGGAAACTCTCGATCAAGAATAGTCAGACTCTTCTGGAGAGGATTGTCTTCACTCAGAAACTGTTCACTCTCCTTGGTAGCCTCAATGAGAGTTGCTTGCCAGATTGCTACTCCCATCCACGTGAGGAAGACGACACATAATACCAAACGATGAAGAGGTACCTTGATGAATCCAGCCACTTTCGTCTTGAAGAACTCGGATACACGATCCCTCTTGATATCACCATCATTTTCTTCGAGTGCAAGACGAGCCTTCTCAGTGTTGGAAGGATCGTTTAGCCCACAAGGACAACAGCAGCCAAACTTGGCACTCTTCTCGTACCGATTGTGATAAATAACCACGGCAGTACAGAACAAGGTCATGACAAGAACATAATCGATGAAAATAACCACGGCGGCGAAGATCCCGAAACTTCTGATAGATGTGAGTGGGGTTATTAACGTACACAGGAAGGCGGCACAGGTGGTGGCACTTGTGATAGCCATGGCAGTTCCAGTACGCCGGTATACCCAAGACATGCGCGTCTCTAAGTCTGTCAAGATATCTAAATGATACTGACTCTGCTTGTATGCATCCATAAAGATGAAGATATCATCAGCACCAATGGCTGCCACGACAAACAGGGCAAGAGCATTCAGTGTTGCAAAATACTGTATCTGAAAGACGACCGTGAAGATGAACCAAGCAATGGGGACGGAGAAAAAGATTTCAAACAACCCAACGAATGCCAAGAACCAAGAACTTGTGTTGACGAACAGCCAAAAGAAGATGAAAGCGAAGGAAAATAAGGCCAACATGGCATCCTGGGCAATGGATATAGAGGTGCACATAGGATATGAGTTTGTGCAGTTCAGTATTCAGGGTATAAAAACATACACCAAAAACAAACTTACCTGTTGGACAATGTTGAGGATAACATCACCAATAATGGCCGTCATGAAGTAATAACTGTTAATCTCTTCGTGTGTTGACTTATCAGCTTGGACATCCATTGCCTCGAGATAATTGTCCAAAACAAAGTCCTTCCTTGCATCCCTTTCCGACTTTCTAATCTCATCATTTGCTTCCTCATCAGTTAATGATACGTTACGAGTTTCTAATGGTCCTCCCCAATAGACAATTCCTCGAGAGTACATGGAGATTGGATTGTCAGAACTAAAACCGCTGTCAAAGCCGTAATCTACAAACCCCTTAAAGATATCAACTTGAATCAAATAGCTAGCCAATTCTGTTACTTGATTGAAATTCTCAACTAGTTCTCCCTGCATATCAAACTTGGATGTGATACTATCAACATCTCTACCCAGCTGTGTAATAGACGCAATATCCTCGGCACTTGTATCTTGGATTAAATCCTGGAGTAAATCACAATATAAACCACGAACGAGGCACAGTGCAAGTGTGTTGAATTGTTCCATCTTCTCCGGATCCTTGAACTGTTCAATAACGTTTGCAACCTTATCTTCATCCCATTCAGATGCGTAATACATGGCGAGTGGTGTTAATGGCATTTGACATTGGCGTTGCTCATCAGGAATGGTCTTATTTCTATAATCGAGCCAACATTGATCTTTGAACTTTGGATCTAGCAGGAATAAATCATATGCCTCCTTCATTCCTTCGATACTCTCCTCGGAACTAAACACACCCTGATCATTACCCTCACCAGATTCAAATACCCAGATTGCAACTGCAGACAACTCGGATTGTTTCAATGAGATTGTATTCCCAGCTTCTAACGCTTTTCTACTCTCTGCAACCTCGTCCTTGGCTAAACGGAATGAATCATATTGCATTGAACGCTCATCATCAACATCGAACTCATTCGATGGTGCAGTGAATGGACTACCATCAGCAGTACGAAATACCAACAGTTGTAGTAGAAAAGTAATTACAACACATAGTATAATGATTAATGAGAATACAAGGCAGGGGTTTCGCACGACGAATACCACAGCCTTGAGATTGCCACGTTCATTGGTAAAGCAAGATGGTGGATATTTTGGTGGAGTAGTAGATGAAGGAGTACCAGATTTGATAAGCTGTGCTTCATCATCATCTCCACCACCTTCTACTTGTTCATCAGATGATGGGTTGGCAAGAACTGCTTCCTCGATATCATTTACTTTGTCATCAGTGTAGGATGTCGCTGCTGCATTTTCATTGAAGGAATCATTCTTTTCATCCATCGTGTCTTCTTCAGGAGCAACTAAATAAGAAGAGCAATAAGTAGAGTAAGTTCTTGCAAATGACATGAACATGTAACATGTTATGATGAAAAGAATAATAATATAAAGAACAAATGGCAATCAAATTAAAACTTACTGGTACCTAATTCAGGAGGCATGTTGAAGGATTGGTTTGATGAGTATTTGTTGCAACCTGGTGGCTTGCAGCAATGAATTTATGTGCTGCACACCGCACACACGGCTACTTAAACTCAAAAAAATGCTAAAGGATGAGGTGACGTCACCTAAATTCGAATCGAAAGATAAAACATTATTTCTCCCACTTCCCCGCCTGTACTTGACACGATTCTATTCTGGAAGATCATTCCATGTATGATGAATGACCCCGTACTGGATAAATTATGTGTAGTAACGGATATACTGTTTGTCCTCACTTCTCCGTTTTAGTGAAGGAATCTTACACACGATAGGAGTAGGAGGAGGGAGATTGATTTGGTTTTGTGGTTCGTTGAGTCAGAGGGAGATGTTGATGATAACAAGTCCACTACAGAGAACAGAAGGAGTTCAAGCAATATCTCAGGATGCATATCTCTACTATACTATTATTGCATGTATCATCAATTTATGTTACTAAGTATGAGAATAGCCACACTCACACCTGCCAGCATCAGTTGTGGAATGATATCTTTCCATCTTCCACTCGCTCTTCCTTCTTTTCTATATCTATAATACTTCCATCTCAGCCTCAAATTACACAATGGAGGTAGGAGTCCATACAATAATGTACACGGTAACTCACCAGCAAAGCTTGTGGCCTTATAATATAAATCTGTAGATCCGTTAATAGCAACGTATAAACTTGGGATGATAGCTAGAGCATGTGTGTATATCTTTCTACTTCTCCCTTGACCTTTACTGCGGATTGTTGTATCATTGTCAATCTTGTCCTTCTCTTCTCTTCTTCTCCACAAGTTTGTTAAGAGATCATCAAAGTATTGTACACTAGCAAGGATTGATCCAATTACAGTTGTGCAGATGGCACTACAAGCTAAGACATTCACTGAGCACAAGAAGATCTTTCCAAACGACCCTCCCTTTACAATTCCTCCAAGCTTGGTCAGTGGATCATAGATTATTGTGCCACTTGCAAATGTTGGGTCGTATGGTACCAATCCCAATGAAACATAACTCCAAACAAGGCACATGATTAGAGGTATAGAAGATCCCAATAAGATAGCTCTTCGTACTTTGTCTTCATTACCGAGCCTTGATGCCACCAATGGCACAACTTCGTTATATATTAAGAGTTGTACGAAGACTGATATAATATCAGAGTAAGTTAGATATGTGAGATGAAGATGATATATGTAAAAGAAAATACAAACACTTTACTGACCTGGTATAGCCCACGAGGAAGATGGAAGCAATGAAGAAAAGTCTGATCGTCTCAGTCTCAATCCATCAAAGCTCCAGCCACTTGGCATGGCGAGTGCAACTAATGTAGCAAATGAACTTACCATAGTTGCAGTAAGTATATCATTCAGTTTTTCAATACTTCTTTGCTTCAAGACCAAGCATAATGCAGTTATGATGGCTGAAAAGTATACCATCCACACTCGCCTACCAATAAATGGCATTGACCCTTCAAGTAATACACCAATCTTTGAAAGTTGAACGATTAGTGTAACCTTGATCAGAAGTAGAAAGAGTAAACCGCCAACAAGTCCTGATATATTACCAAAGCAATCTCTTATTAATGAAAACAATGATATATCTTCTGCCTTTTCCCGATACCCATCAATGTTATGTTGTTCCTTTTGAAGAAAGATTGAATTTGATAGCGATAAAGCTCCACCGAGAAGGAAGAACCAAACTCCAATCAAACCGATTGTCGAAGGAAGAGCACCACAGGGAGCTGTAGCAGTCGGTAAAGCAAGGAATCCTCCACCAATGGTAGTGCCAGCTATAAGAGCTGCTTGAGATAGTACTGTGCTAGTTGATTCATCATCTTCTTTACTGCCACTAATCAATTGTTGTGTCAAAGCTCTACCAAGTTGTGGATGCGGTGATATCGATAGCAATGCTGGAGCTGTAAAAGTTGCACAGAATTCAGCAGATATGAACAGTATTATGATTGCAAATAGCAGAGGCAACTTCACATTACTGAAGATGGCAGCCATCACAATTATATAATCCTAGGAAGGTATCTTTCTTTGGCAATATCGACCACCGTCATCCCAACACAAACGATAGAAAGTAGACAGTTAAATTATGATTGTTGTTGATACCTAATGAAATGACAACCTCACTCAAATCATGACTCGAAAAGGTGTAGGATACCGATAAGGAGTTGCAGTATCTTTGCCATTGATCTCATACTAATCATATAAGTGGACACGGCCTTACTCGCCGTACAATAACTAAGCTCTACGCCTACTGACATACTGTTCTTAGTTTATTGTTTTATGTCCATTGTTTCATTGGTGTAGGATCACAAAACTCTGAAAAGATTAATACATATTTTGCTATGATACCTGGGTAGAGCAACCTTTTAATATAGGAACTTTTTCCGCTCATCTCCATAATCTTTTCATTTCCCCAAACAACTCAGTGACTTCCTCGTACTTATGACAATTCATCCCTGACATCTCATTTTGTAAAAATGAGTGTGCCAGAGAGGGAAAAGGGTCGGTTTATACATGACTTCATCGCGTAAAGGGTGACAAACCCATTTGCTTCAGTCTCTCCTCGACTCTCTTTTCCACATGTCTACCAGAAATATCACTGTGTCGTTGTCAACGCTTTCCTCTGATACTTGTAGCGTCTGAACCCTTGCATGCATGTCGTGTTGTGCTCACATCCTTCTCTTCCTTCAAAGTTCAACTCTTATGTAAGCTTTCAAACTTCTTAGTTAAAACCGAGTACGACAGTGGCCAATACACCGACTGACCAGACAAGTCCAAGACCCTTGAACATGGCACTGTTTGCAGCATACACACCCTGTGCCTTCATACTAGCAACTTCCAACTTAAGTGCACGCATATCATCAATCAAAGGAGAAAGATCATCAGCAAGACGATCGGCCTCGTAAAGACCAAAGTTCTTACGACGACTAGAGATGACACGATCACCTTGTCCCCATCCAGGAAGTGTTTCCTTCTCAAAGATCCATGTATCAGTTTCAGGTGCATCAGTGTTTACCATTTCAAGTCCCTTGAGTGACAACTCACGAATCTGGGTAGGAACGGGGATGTGACCAAATCGATCACATAAACCAATGTAATCAGGATCAAACAGAGCGGTGGCAAATGCCTTTAGGAGAGTACGACGTGCGGGGTTCTTGATGAAGGAAAGATCCTTACGAATGTAAACGTAAGATACCAAGGAGATGGGCCAGGTGGTGGCTCCAGGCTATAAAAAGGAGACGGGTGCATGAGATGTGAGAAATACAAAATAAACCATACTCAACATTACACAACATTAGCAACTCTTACCATATTGTAGAATGCCACCTCGGAAAAATCACCGTCTGCACTATCAGGAACCTTCGTGAGATCTACAGCAGCTTGTTGAATACCAGTCTCACCCGCATCAATAGTAGTTAAGAATCGTCCTTCGGCATTACTGATACGAATCTCTGTTAACAATGCCTCATGTCCATGTGCGGCATCAATGTAACCAATAGCACCCTCATTATCTTGAATACAATTAGTCATTAAACCACTTCCATCACAGGGATAAGTGCTAGGATGCCATTCAATCTTAGATGCAGTCTTGGACTCGGGCCATCCCTTGGGATTTTCCTCAGTCTGAGGACACTGAGCATGTAAGTAATGTGTCATACTGTAAGTCGAACTTGATCCAAGGACACGTCGTCCAACAAAGATTGGATAATCCTTGGCAACATTTAAATTAGGATTGATATCAAGAATATCAGGATTGTCCCAT
>Ga0214480_100458_pt1 | contig 20761 bp, 17 predicted proteins | sample M1_20Mar14CPVII9_3_FD_165042 | JGI IMG/M metagenome (GOLD analysis project Ga0214480, IMG submission 165042) | Marine eukaryotic communities from Monterey Bay, California, United States - M1_20Mar14CPVII9sort6BwellE17 | ecosystem: Environmental > Aquatic > Marine > Unclassified | place: USA... | reverse complement strand
GCTTATCGATCTTTGCTCCAATCCCTGTGTCTCATGAAAGTAAACTAATACAAATATACATATCACATTACCGCACTTCCCGCTACATAAAACGATGTAGATTCTCAATACAGTATCTATATCTCAACCATCAGGGAGGAAGGTTCATCTCGAAGTCTTTTCTGAACCTGGAAATGAATCAAAGTTAGGACATGCATTAACTAGTCTGAAGAAGAGTATGAAGTGGGATGAAGACACTTTCGGATTAGAATATGATTTGGATATATACAATATTGTTGCCGTCTCTGATTTCAACATGGGCGCTATGGAGAACAAAGGTCTGAACGTGTTTAATACTGCCTTAACGTTGGCTGATCCCAAGAGTGCTACCGATTCGGATTATGAACGTATCGAGTCTGTAGTCGGACACGAATACTTCCATAATTGGACGGGAAATCGAGTAACTTGTCGTGATTGGTTTCAACTCACGCTCAAAGAAGGACTGACAGTTTACAGAGATCAGGAGTTCAGTGGTGATATGATGAACTCTCATGCCGTCAAGCGTATCGAGGATGTCAATGGCTTACGAGCACGTCAATTTGCCGAGGATGCGGGACCAATGAGCCATCCTATTCGACCAGAGAGTTACATCTCAATGGACAACTTCTACACATCGACAGTCTACTCTAAAGGTGCCGAAATTATCCGAATGTATCGTACTCTATTGGGAAAGGACGGGTTTAGAAAGGGTATGGATTTGTACTTCAAGAGGCATGATGGGAGTGCCGTGACTTGTGATGACTTTCGTAGTGCAATGGCAGATGCTAATGATGTTGATCTTACCCAATTCGGACTGTGGTATAGTACTAATGGTACACCTACTGTGAAGTATCAATCCAAGTATGATGACGAATCGAAAACATTCTATCTTACATTGACTCAGGAAAGTAATATTGATGATCCATTACACATTCCAGTATCCGTGGGCTTGTTGGATAAGGCAACAGGCAAAGAAGTTGTACCAACAAAGGTGCTTGATCTAAAGAAGAAGACACAAACTTTTGAATTTGAAGGATTGGAAGGAGAAGTCCTTCCTTCTGTTTTGCGAGGATTCTCTGCCCCTGTCAAGCTTGTTGGATCTTCTACTGACGAGGAGAAGGATCTTGCATTCTTAGCAGCTAATGATTCCGATGGCTTTAATCGTTGGGAGGCTGGACAGAAGCTAGGTGCCTCTCTCATCTTTCAAACAATGAAGGGCGAGCAGTCGGACAGTCGTACCGAAGAGTATGTGTTTGAGGCATTCGAAAGAACTTTAGCTCTTGATTCAGACGACTATGCCATTCAAGCGTACCTATTAACTCTTCCAGCAGAATCAACAATGGCCGAGGAGTTGGAGACTGTCGACCCTATTGCTTTACACAAGGCTCGTGGTGATGTGCGCAAGTCTATTGCATGCAAGTTTTACAAAGAGATCAAAGCCAAGTACGATGAACTGACTACGGCAATGGGAGGAAGTGATGAAGAACTCAAGCTAGATGCTACGTCTATGGGCCAGCGTGGACTAAGGAATGTGCTTCTTGGATACCTGTGCACTTTAAAGGATACCCCCGAAGAGAGAGAGGTTGCATCACAGCTTGCAATGAATCAGTTCAAGTCAGCTTATGGTATGACTGACAAGTATGCCGCACTCTCAATGCTAGTGTCAATGGATGGGGAAGATGATGTTGTTGCTCGTCGAGATGAGGCGATTAAGACATTTTATGATGATGCAGAAGGTGACGCGTTGGTCCTAGACAAATGGTTTACAGCACAAGCAGTTGCTGACCTGCCTGATGTTCTTGATAGAGTCAAGGCATTAGTCAAACACCCAGACTTTACCCTCAAGAATCCAAACAGGTGCCGTGCTTTGGTCAGTGCATTTTCCATGAATGCTGCTCATTTCCATGCCGAAGATGGAGCTGGTTATCAATTCCTTGGTGATATCTGTAGTCAAGTCGATAAGTTAAATCCGCAACTATCATCAAGAATGGGCGGAGGTTTAATTCAGTGGAGGAAGTACAGTGAAGAGAGGGGAGCTTTGATGAAGGCAGAATTACAAAAACTTGCCGATATGAAGCCCATTTCCGATGATCTATTCGAGGTTGTAAGCCGTGGTTTGAAATAATGTAGTGGAATGCTTGAACTGTAAATATAAAACCTGTTAGTATTGTGTTATCATACTTCGACTTTTGTCTTTTGCTCTTGCCTGAGTTCCCTCGGTCGACCTCCCAAGCCAATCAATCTACCACAGCCGAGAATGCCACTAAAGAGAATCGTTTGTACTAATATTGAATACACAAATAAGGCGAAGAAGACCTCTATTAGATATCCATATAAGAACCTGAAGTCTGGCTCTTCTTCGGTAGGGAATAATGTTTCAACATCAAGTTGTTGAATATCAAGTATATCTTCATCATCTTCATCGTTGTTTGACCGAAAAGCTCTGAAATAGATCATTGCCATTGTAATCGAAAACACTACCATGACAATCGATATGGCCACACTCCAACCTGAGACAGTGTCACATCTGTGGTGATTGCAATGCCCGCAACTAATCATATGCCAGAGAGAGAAGTCAAACATACTGTGAGTGGCACTCCCTACCGTCCAAAGAATACCCATCTGTGAAGCATCCAATTGTAAACTTTGACCTGCAATCGTGATATCAGTGTCAAATATATCTGTTTCATTGTAAATCTGTCTTCCCCAATTCTGTAATGTATCATCAGTCTCTCTCAACTCATCACCCCACAGATATACAATGTTTGTCACTATTAAACCAAACGCTAAGCTTCCAAATAGTAATAGTATTCGATGCTTATTCTTCACTGGATGTAACTTATCATGACAAAATAAACCAAATACTAAATGATTATTTCGTATATAATCTCTCCAATCTTGACACCAGTTATTACCCGGTAGATGATATGATCGTACTGATAACTTTTGTATTATAATTTCGTCTAGTGATTTGATTTCTTTTGTGGTTGGGGGTTCATCATCTTCTATTTCATTGCTGTTTGATATATCCAATGATACTGGTATCAGTACCTCTTCATCTAATACGTCATCTTCGTTGTTATCATTTCGTATTTCTTCCTTTGGTATTGTCGTCTTCTCTTCGTCTATATCCACCACTTCTTTTAAGCAGTGATCTTCTTCTTTTATCTTTGGTATCTCTATATCATCATTATTGGGTATCTTCTCTACTATTTCACTTGAGCTACACCCTTCATCACTTGATATAGAAGTAGAAGCTATATCATGCTTAATTGTTTGTACTTCTTGACGATGCCGTTGATGATGTTGTCGTCCACCAATCACTATAATGTTTGGGTTATTATAATTTGCAAAGGGATATAATTTTGCAACTCTTTGCAGCGTAGTCTGCACATGATGTAAATGAGCATCATCAACTGTTGCTTCCTCTACCATGGTGATACTATCTAGCTGAGTGCATGGTTGTGCTAGAGAGTGAGGACACGACATATTATGATACCATAGTAGTAGCAGGCGAGGCTTCAACATCTACTTCTACTCGCATAATTGGCACTTAAGATATGGTACCTGTGTTGTGTTATTATGAGCAAAGTAGCCGGCCAAATCAAGCAGAAGTAGTATCATGACAATGACTACTGCAATAATACCTTCTTTAATATCAATCTCCAGTCGATGCAACTTATTCTAAAGTATTCAGCCAGTTATAGAAGACGATTGTTTGCAAGAAAGTACTGTAGTGCAGTTAGTGATCTATTAGGATACCGCCAAGTGTGTGAGTAGCTATCTTCTTCATTATAATTGCGTTTCACACAATGCAATGCAGCTTAGTATTGTAAGGTTGAGCCGAACTGCATATTCATCTAACGACAATGGGGGTGCACCTCGTTGGTTTCAAAGTATCATGTCTTGCTGTGGTACATCAGATAGTAACAACAATTCAAAACCAAAAGGCAAAAAGTATTCAGCAAAACAAATAATATGGAGTTTCATCTGCTACAGTACAATGTTCTACCATATATCCAACTGATCAATCATTCTCCGTTTACCTAAGCTTTGTAAGTTCAGTTTTGTAGATTGGTGGACTCATTCTATTCATCTGACGAACAATCTTATCGAAATCCAAGTCACTATCTTCCCAGCGGTTTGGCACATTGAGCTCAAGCTCTTGTACCTTTGTCTTGATTTCCTCGTCTGAAGTCTTTCTAACAAACAAGCTCTTATCCAACTTATCGTTATTCATCTTCTTAATCCACTCACGATTGATAATAATGTACTTCTTGGTGACAATACAAGGGTTAATAAGTCCAAAGATGCGCATACACTCTTTTTTTTGCATTACTCGGGTGATGAGTCGATGGTCCATACACATGACTGGACGAGTCTTAATGTACTCAATGAGAACCTCGCCTTTGAGCCGAGAGATATCAGTGCAATTCAGTATCATTTGACTGATGTTATCGTTCTTGGCAGTATCATGCTGTGTTAATAGAAGCTCTCAATGTTAGATTCATTAAGATACAAATAAGAAGGAGTCGAGCATTAACATTCTACGTCTACTTGCCTTAGTAATCCCCTTGCCAATACGCTTCTCAATCTCAGCCTCCAACTCGGCAATGTCATTAATCTTTTCAAGAATCTGTTTTGAATTGTAAGTATATGATATGTACATAAGATATGTCAGTACCAAACAAGTCTTACCTCAAATAATTGTCCATCACATACACCGACATCTTTCTCTTCTGTTGGATGATGATATTCCTTACCAGCTGATTGCCTCATGCTGATTTTATGTCCACCAAGTACCGTACCTTTTGGAAACCATATCTCATCAAGTTTGCCGATAAGTCGTTTGTTCATTTGTTTTTGGAGACTAATACTTTGATTGAACTGCTCTCCAGCTGCCCTCCTACTAAGTCCAGAGTGATCCTTCTGTCTATGTGCCCATTCACAGGGCATCAACAGAAGAATCTTGTACATGCCAGTCTCCAAGTCTTTCTCAAAATGCCGCAACAAATCTTCAGTTGTATACCTACTAGGCTCTAATAGAAAGAAAGAGCAATTCATTTATAAGATGTAAGCACAAATAAGCATCTGTATACAAACAGATACGCACGCTTTCCAATTTCACCCTTCAACTCCTTTGCTTTATCATCGTGATGTTCCCAATCACGAAGAGCGGAGATGACACGTTCCTTCCCCTCACAGGCATAACATGGACATACAGCACCGGCTTTTACCAGTTTGTCCATCAATTGCATCGATACAATAGATGTATCAGATGCTGTTGCAAGTAGAATCCTGTTTAAAAGTTCCCTCCTCTCTTGTGTATTGAATTCCTTATACCAATACTCTTGCATAATGACATTGAAATCTATTACAGCATGGTGCTCATCATCCATTGATTTGTGCATATTCCTGGCATGAATCAAGAACTCATCAAATGATTCCAAACAAAGGCGGCCTTGATCAATTTCACTCTCGTCCACTCCCAAAGCCAATAACATTACAGTAGCATACCAGTCTCTTGTTTTGGTGTTTTCTTCCTGTTGTTGTTAGTGAAGAGAAGAAACAGAGAGACATTAATATTAGTATTCAATACAATTCACAAACATGCACACACCAATCAATCAAACACTAACAATACTCACATCACGGTTAGCCTCATCAAAGAATCGAGCAAATGCATCCTTATTACTTTCTTTACTCAGACCGGCCTTCTCTAACTCTTCGATGGCATGCCGAGGCTTAATTTTTGATCCTTCGGATTTTGAACACTGTATACAACTTCTCCAACTTTCTATAGCAGAAACTAAAACCTTAGCCCTTGGAGGCAATTTATCATACCACCAGGTAGTGCTAGGTTTTCTTAGGATGTGAACTTCGTCAGTATCCATGACAGTAGACATAAAGGCCCTTGCATCTTCCACAATATCCACTGCCTCTGCCACTGTCATATCCTTGAATTTAATTTGGCTATTCGAGTATGGACTCACATATTCACCACCTTTGCAATTTCTTTTTAGATGATACACAATTGGGTGATTGGGTGCAGTGAAGGCAATTGGTGTACGACGCCCCATTGCCTTTTCACAAATGTCCATAATCTTATCAGTTGCTGCCTTATTCGACTGGCCTAATACCCCTGGAATTTCAATCCCGTTACGTACAAGAAACTGCCACATGGTATAGTATTCAGTACTGGATATATAATTCGTCTTTTCTTTTGTGGCAACATCATCCATTACCCCCAATACCTCATCCTGTGAAGTCTTGAGCTTCTTTGTACGCCGATCAATCTCCTCGGTATCATCAATCAAATCAGTTAATAACAGATCGATACTTTCTTCATACTCTGCCTTTAAACTCTTAATGGCCTCGTCATACTTTAAATACACATCCTCATCAATATTACCCAAACAATTACCCGATGTATCATTTAATTCATTTGGACCCGTTGTTTCTAGAAGCATGTCCATCAACAATGTAGTATAATTGTGTTGTTTGATAAGGTTATTACGAATGGCTATCTTTTCGTCTCCTTCTTTTGTAATACCCTCTGTAAATAGTGTTAATTCCTTCATCATAGACCCTTCTACCTCTTTGGTTAATCGTGCTAATGTTTGGAAGTATACATCAAGTTTATCGGTGTCTGCACCTTCAGGGGAGTTTACTATTATATTTTTCAGTTTTAATATATGCTCCCTCATCTTTGCAATCTCCTTCAATTTAATCTCTTCAGTACTTGTGGCGTAGGCTTGTAAGGCTGATAAATAATCAGTAGCTTCATCAAAACGAATGAGTTCAGTACGCTGTAACTGAGCAGTCATCTCGCTGACCCTATCAGCCATGTTGGCATTTACTGATGCAACAGTAGTTGGATGTTGTGCATATTGTGCAGCTAGGAGTTGGTCTAAACGTTCATCATCAAATTGGTCATCACTCCGACAACCACTACCACCAGCCCCACCCGCACCACCTGATCCCTCATCTTCTCTTCTACTCAGATATGCAATTTGACTGATAACACCGTTGATGAATTTCATATTTACAGATTTATATATATGTATGAGATAATGGGTATAGATATGCAATGTATAGTAATATCTATATCGATACGATTGGCAAAGTCGATATTGTAGAAATTAGAAATCTAACAATTCTGCACTGTGCATCCAAGTGGAATATTTTCATTCATTTTTGGATAAATCTCAAACCTCGATCGAGCTTATTGACTCTCTTCATTAGCGCCGTCAAATTATATCTATATATACAACTGAATCAATATGTCTACTCGTAGTACCCGTAATTCGAAACCTGCATTATATAAGGAACATGAATCAAGTGATGAAGAAACAGAATCAAACAACAAACCCACCACCAAAAAAACAACCACTACCTCAAACTCAAACAAGAAGAAGGAAGGCAAGCAGAAGAATAAAAATAATCGTGGTAGTGGTGGTAATAGTGATGATGAATATAGTGACTATGGTTCTGATTCAGATTATAGTGATGTAGAGGAGAAGAAGCAGCAGCAGCAACAGCAGAAGAAGAAGAAGGGTAGTCGTGGTCGTACATCATCAAACAAAAATAATAAAAAGAGTACAACAACTGGCAGCGGCGGCGGTGGTGGTACTACCAAACAGAAACGCATACGTGATACGGGTAGTGGTGGTACCCTCGCCACAGACGCGACGGCGAGGAAATTAATTGCTAATTCATTGACGAATGATAATATTGAAACATTAGGAAAATTATTGGACAATTTACGATTTGATTTGGAATTGGAAGTGTTAAACAATACAAAGGGTACTGCTGAAGATAATCTTGCCAATGAGGAATCGAAATTGAAGATATTGGAAAAAGGATATGCTGAATTGATAGCAAAGAATAAAAAGGATGAGGAAGAATGTTACTTGGTAGGTTGATGTTTTTATATTATTCCCGTATTATCAGTCTATACTAACCTCATTACCATGCACATTGAATGATTAGTTATACCAAGAAGGTAAAGATATCAGAGCCATAACTCATCGAATGCGTATGAGGATTCTACAATTAGACTGTGAGGAGGAGATCCGAGCTCGTATTTTGGCTGCCGCAAAAGAGAGGCTTTGTGCTATTCAACTCTTTACCAAAGTACGTGATGTGTCTGGTATCACAGGTATCACCGAGGAAGAAGTTGCGATTGTTGCGGCCAACTTCGATGTGATTCAAGAAAAGATTATCTCAGCAAATGAAGAAAATGCAGGATATAACATGAAAGTGTACATTGCTATTCTTTTGAGAGGGCTGGAGATGAAAGCTCTTCGTATATTCTACAATTCACGTGCAGCAGGTATGTCTAGTATTACTGAGGAAGAAGTTGCGATTGTTGCGGCCAACTTGCATGTGATTGATAACACCATTGGAGCAGCATCAACAGAGGATGAATTACGTTGGAATGAACGTCTAGCTGCATACAAAACACAATTACATTGATTTGACATCACATGACAAATTGGCAGTGCAGTATCTTACATATCTAACAGTTAATAATTTATGTGTTGTTTTGTCGTGGTATAGCATTTCTACTTGTATCGATATGGATATATCTAATACTGAGAATAACAGGCGTAACAATGGCACTTACAGATGATTATACACAAACGATACGAGAGGATAGAAAGATGCAACATGAAATGTATAATAAACAACTTCTCCGAAATAGCAATACAAATAGCGATGCACAATCAATACAGAATCAAAATATTAACATTATAGAATCATATTATACTTCATCAAAGTTAATATCAAGAAGTGATAAAGTAAGAATAACATCTTCAGTTAGGGGTAATCTCGGCCCAGCATCAGTATTGAATCAATCTCCGCCAGGTAAAGACTGGATCAAAGATAGATGGCAAGCAGCTTCGGACATGGGAGGTACTGCAATCAAAGGTGAACATTGGGTAATGCTTGACTTTACTAACTTATCTGAAGTATACATTACAAAGATAGTATTAGATTGGGAGACTGCATTTGCAAAAGATTATAGAATAGAAGGCCGAACGACACTACCTCCAGATCCAAAGAATGAAGTGGGAAGTATGGATGATGGTTGGTGTATACTCTATGATGGCAAATTAGAAGAAGACAACAAGAACAATATGAGTATGGCACATAGAACAGTAGAAGATTACGGACAATCACCTGGAGTGAAACAAAAGTTACCTCTGCACATCGTTCATACCATTGAATGGACACCAGAGCTCGACGAAAAGGAAACACGAGGTGATAATAAAAATTGTCACAAGTTAAAGTATCTAAGGGTCTTTATAAGAAAGCCTGCTCGGGGTTGGGGCGTATCCTTGTGGCAGGTTGATGTGTTTGGTGCCTTAACAGATGAAAGATAGGAAACATATATTTGTTGCAATCTAAGTATAGACTAACGTCAGATCTTCTATTCTATTATACAATTCTACTCCATTCCTTTTATTCTTTGTACAAAACTACTAATCTTCCACATAATATCCAACAAAGTTATGCTTCAATGCTCTAGCCTCCATCAACTTGTCTTCTTTTGGTTTAGCCGATTCCTCTCTAAGCTCCTGTATCTTATCAACCTCACTCTTCTTTACCTTGTTTGTTCCACGGTATGTCCATAGTCCAGACCAATCACTATTATCAGAGTAGGTTTGATCTATTGTTTGGTCTACAACATTTCCCTCTACACCTTCTACTAATACTTGTTGCTTGTTAGCCTCATGTTGTCGTAAATCAGCCGCCTTTAATGCTTCCAATATCCTAGCCTCCTTCTCTCTTTGTACGGATGTATAATCAACTAAGCTATCAGGCTGAGTCGTTGCCTGTTCGTCTGGAGGCTCGTAACTTGCCCCAATCGATGAATTCGTATTGAGAGTAATACTCTCTGAATTGGCAACACCATAATCAGCAGTATCAGTAATAACCTCTTCCTCCACCTCCTCTTGATACTGTCTGTAATGTTCTTCATCAAAGACACGTCGCTTATTCTTCCGACTGTTCCAGCGTGATTGACGTAACTTGTCCAACATATTATCACGCTTTGGTGCCCAACATTTATGTCCCATGTCATTAATCTTCCAACTTCCCTTACCTTTATCCTCTGCTATTTTCCTGGTAAGTTTGGCAGAAGGATGTTTTGGTGCCCAATCCTTATCCCCTAAGGTGTCAAGATCATCATCTTTCATACAATTATAAGCACATAATACAGAAAAGATACAACAGATTGCAAATGTACTAATGGACAAAGCAAAGACCAAATCCCATTGAGTTGATGTCCACTCAGATGGAGGATTGGCATAGAATGTCCATGCTGATGACTCGGCTTGCACAACCTTGTTCTGAAGATAGGAAGTGATGGAATTATTACGGACAGTGGCATCGTCAGTATTCTCAATTTGATACCATGCATCATCATCGGCGTCAATATGTGCATACCACTCGTCATAGTTTGGCCAAGTTTGACCATCATCATTCACCATGTCATCATTGACTTCTGCTTCCGCATAATCATCACCATTGGCATCCTCTAGCCTTCTATTCTCTTTTGAGATTATATCTGTATTGTCTTCATCCAATCGTCTTCTCTCTGATGACTCGATGGCAAGAATATCGGACGGCGGCTCCTTCTCTTCAATCATCTCAATCATGTTAGCTTCGTCCTCGAGTACTGGTAGTAGCTCCTCCTCTTCAACTTCATCTTCTACCCAAGGTAGTTCTTTGTCATTATTATCACTCTCTAATCGTCTTTCATCCAAGATTACGCCATCACTAATCTGTTGGATAACCTTCTCTTCTTTATATTCCTCATTGAAGAATTCCATCAAGTCATCATTTACAATCACTCCTCCTTCCTCCTCGCTACTTTCTTCTGTATCTTCCACCCACGGTAAGTGTTCTTCTTGCTGAGCCTTCAATTGTCGTTGTATCTTTATATATGCTCCTTCCTCATTATATTCTTGATCACCATTGATAACTTCCATAATATTATCTGCAGCGGTATCGCCAGAATTATTTTGAGGATCCATATCCCATGTTACGTGTGCTCCTTTCGATGGTCCTTTACTAATTATTGAAGTCGCACTGTCATCTTCATCACTGCTACTATCATTGATAACTTCCATCATATCAGCTCCCTCCTCAAGTACTGGTAACAACTCTTCCTCATTAGTCTCCTCAGTCCAGAAAACGTTTACATCATCATTGACTACTTCTAAATGGGTATTATCACTCTCCTCCTCGTCTTTCATCCAAGGAATAGTTTTATGTGATGAATCCAATCGTCTCTCTTGTTTGATTATATCATATGGATGTTGTTCATGCTCATCAATTGATTCCTCACTATCTTCAACCCATGGCAGATGTTTGTTACTGTCGACAGTATCATCTAATCGTCGTTTTGTCATAATATACGCTCCTTCCTCGGAGTATGTATCTCCAATATCCTCCTCCTTCTCAATACTACCTCCGCCATCTATTGATATTGCCATATCGTTATGTTGGCCAACTTTATAACCAAAATATTCAATCATATCATGTTCACTCTGTTTATCATTTTTCATCCATTCAATTATACTATCCTCATCTTCCTCACTACTACTATTGTTATCTTTATCTAATGATTTGAACATGGTTGCTGCAAACTGAGCTTGTCTCTCTTTTTCATTTGTAGATGATTGGTCTATTATTGATCCACGTAACCCTTGCGTACTACCATTATTTACAACTATGGAGTGTGGTGGTCTACCACTGATATCATCAGAGGCATCCGATTGCCATGGCAGGGCATTGACGATACTACTACAACTTGCAATGGAAAGGAGGAGGATACATGATATGTGTTGGTGTTTATGTTTGTGCTTCATGTTTTTCTACCGTCGTCTCCCCCTTGCAAGGGAGATCTATCTGTTATTACAACTATATTAGTATAAGCTCTGAAGTTGTCTGTTGCAATTCAGTTCAGTTTCAAACATGCAATAGTAGGTCAATCATTCATGATTCACAATCAGGTGGCATGAAAGTTAGATTTGATGTGACCCTCGAGCTACGAAAGACTGGATACCACTTGTTGTGACACCCTCCCTCACTGAATGAAGTAAAATCGCTTAGTAGTTTATTTAGTAGACTTAGCGTAACTCCTCTAAATATATCAATCAATTGCAATATGAGTTCATCATCAATAGAAAGTAATAGTACAATATCAGTAGGTGATCAGCAGATCATCGTCGAGGATACCACAACAACAACAATTGATGAAACAACCACCACCCCAACAACAAACGAAACACCTCAACAACAACCAATAACTTCCTCCAAACTATCCCAAGGTGAAATAATATTCGTAACAATATTATCATTCGTTATTTTTCTATCAATACTATTAGGTATATACATGTATATACGTCGCAAAAAATTAAAAGCTGCAGCTGCATTAAAAGAACAACAACGAATACAAGATGAGAATAATAAACCAACGTTTGTTATTGATTGTCCAAATGTTGAATCACAAATGAGTAGTAATAATAGTGGTAGACAACAACAGCAACGGAGAGGATCACAATCATCAGCTGGTACTAATAGTAATCATAGACAGGAGAGGAGACAAAGTACAAGAAGATCAAGTAATGGTAGTATAGGGAGTGTTAATTCGAATTATAAAAAGGCGGCTATTGATCATATGAATCAGATATCTAGTACTGGTGGATATTGAGATATAGATACTGTATTGAGAATCTACATCGTTTTATGTAGCGGGAAGTGCGGTAATGTGATATGTATATTTGTATTAGTTTACTTTCATGAGACACAGGGATTGGAGCAAAGATCGATAAGCTCTTTGGGTTGGAGTAAGAATCTTAACAAGCTAAAAGGAAGTATTATTCGAGGAGTATCACAAATCGAGTGTTAGATCTCTCAATATACCTTTTTACATATACCTATCTTCCCTACTGAAGACTTTGTTCTTATTCATTCAGTTCGGGTGGGTTGTTGTGATAGACTAAAAGGCAACAATCTCGCTTATGTCTAGACCAATTAGCAACTTGGCACTCTCTTGAACAAAACTGTGTAACCATACACCTACTACATACAGATAGATGGACACGTTCCTTCTCTTCTTCGCAGCCATAGCATCTGCCCATCTTTGGGATAGTCTTTCTTGCTTCCAAATGCATCTTCTTTAGGCACTTACAGGATATTCTTTTACGGAAGAACTTTAAAACATCACGCCTGCTACTACTTGAATCTGGATCAAGATCTCTACATTTTGATCCTACAATGCGGCTATTGATTGATGCAACAATTTCCCCGGTACCAACGTAATGTTCAAGAGCTGTAATTGTTTCAGCCAGACAACTAGCATTGAGAAGATCTTCAGTAACTCATACGTGTGAATATCTTAATTGCCATGTTCCGATATTCGTCGGAGCTATAAACTCCATGATGTGATGGGAATAGATCTTTTAGAATCTCCAAAACATATATCTGCTTATCATGCCAATTAGTAAAAAAAGCATCCATGAATATAGAAACAGGATGGCTATCTGACATTGGTTCTATCACCAACCCATGATGACATTGAATAGTAGTTCCTTTGTGCTGATCACCACGTATCAATCCCCGCCATAGTTGGTTTATCCTAACTCTATCCTTCTCCAGCTTTTTGGCTTTCCTATCCTTTCCTTTGTTTCTTTTTCTAGATGTCGCCGGCATATTGTTGTGTTTCTATTGTTGATATATTATTACTGCAAATACAACACAATAAAACTGATATACTACTACTTGTATATGCGGGGCTGTCGTATATTATGTGGTTAGTATGTGGTGTGATTTGTTAATGCCATAAAATCTCGACATACACATCATGAGCACTTACCTATATATATCTCCTCGCCGATAGATAATCAACTTACCCTATAAAGTCTCTAAATGTCTGTTTTATACTCTATATACTATATTATATGCATAGTTCAATACCTCGTCTCTAATATCTATCGTAAGCATTGGGAGAACCAACTTCCAAACTATGTAAAAAGACAATCTAGCCCTAACACCACCGTGCTCTGGTATTATGGTGGTATTGTTGAAACAGCAGTGGTTATTTGTCTTGCTCTGTGTGTATATACGTTGATATTGTCATCAATATGATATACCTTGTTTTTCCATGAAACATAATTTGTGCAGATGAGTAGAGATGAGTTTAGCGATGTTTTTACTCGGTCTCAATAGAATGAAAGCCGCTAACATTAGACAGAGTTAGACTTTGGTTCGTTAGTAGTGGTAAGAAGCTGAGTAGCTATTTGGTAATTGTACATCATATTCATATATTCTTACACTGGTATACCATTGCAACAATATTTCTTTTGATTCGACAATCGTTTGTATGGTTTGTATAAAGAAGACAACCACCAATATAACAAATTTAGCAAATTAGGTGCACCGACATTGACATAGTATCAACTAATCATGACCACTTGTTCAGTCTGTGCAAAAGAGGTAGAGAAACTCTTCCGCTGTACCCGATGTAAATCGTCTAGTTATGCCGTATGTAGTCAAGATTGTCAGCGGGTTGATTGGAAACGTCATAAGCGTGAGGAGTGCTTAGTAGTAAAGATTGTTGATGGGTTGCCAACTGATGAGTGTACTTGCAATCGATGCAAGGCAGGTGACTGGACCGACAACCATGAGGGTGATAAAGTGTCTGACTTTTTCAATGATTTACACATGATTAGAGGGGAGAAAGGTGTGTTTAAGATCGTGAATGGTGAAGAAATTCCATTGTCAAAAGAGGAGCTCAACATGATTGCATATCCCTATCCTCGATTTGTTCATATGGGTTTGGGCGAAGTTGCAACCTCTGCAGGTGCAGAGACTGAACCAATTACATTTCATGCTCCCAATGAAAAGGGATTTACTGTTGGTCTACTTTCCAAAGCATTGACAAAAGCTGAGAAGGGAAATGTTGACAAACATAATATGCCATTAATGTTAGGAGGAGGATGGTACTTTGAGGGATTCGAGCATTGCAAGGAACCGCATGCATTCATCCCTAAATGGGGAACCAGTATGGTTACCCGCCGTAATAAGATGGGATTTGGCATCCATGGTTTCGGCTTCAATCATATCAATACTCGTGATTTCAAATGTTAGTTCGGCATATGAGGTGGATATTAGAAATACTTTCTTGCACTTGCGATTATGTTATAGTTGATATATTATAAAACAAGTGGATAATGCATGGAGACAGGAGATAATGCCTTGCAATTATTCTCATTTCATACTTTACTTTATTGTTGACTTGAGTAGCATTAAGTCGATTACAGAGTTGCAACACCCCCGACCAATCAATCTTCTTCTTATTCTTCTTTTAGTTGTTTGGTTCCCTCACTGCTAACTCTCTACCGTTACACTCCATGCCATTACCATTCTCCAACGCAACCTTACCATCCTCGGCATCATAAAAGGTAACAAAAGCGAAACCTCTACTGCGGCCATCAGCTCCCTTAACAATACTAACATCACATACACTCCCCTCCTTCTTGGCATTATAATCAAAGAATGTCCTTAATTCCGCAGCCGTTGTGCGGAAGTCCAAATTACCCACATATAATTTATAATCACCCATCCAACCTGGAAGATGCGCGTTGCACAGTTTATGAAGACAAGGAGAAGTAAACATAGCATATAGTTAGTACATGTGAGTTGCAAGGGCAAACAAATGAATGCAATGGAGGGACAAATGAAGTAGCCAAATCACCAAGATTTCACATTGAACACACATATGTACATGATAAAACAATACAAACGCGGACTTTCCTGCTGGTAAATCCTTGGATAAGTTTAGTGCAATACGATCAAGGTCTGACTTTTCCGCGGGTAGTAAGTCATGTGAATCATTTGGAATATCGAATAAACGATCACGTGATTGATACCATGAGTTTCCACATACGGAACATTTTACACGGCTGTTGTTTTATTTGGGTGTGTTTAGAAAAAAAGAGGTTAGACGAATGTGTTGTGGGACACCTCAATTATGACCTCCACAAAACAATACACCAATACACCAGTTCCTCATTCAAAATACCAAACAATCGATGCATAATAAAACAACAACTTACCATCCCTTTCCCCTATCACCCAAATCGGATTCATCAATTGCAAATAAACTTTTACATTTACCACATGTAATATATGTCTGTGGCAATGGCAATGCCTCTCCGTCGCTAACACTACCATCAGCATCCATTGTTACTGAAGCAGCAGTTCCTTCTTGTTCTTTAATCATATCTAATCCATATAAATGTTGTTTCACTTCCCAATTTGGTGTATTATTTGGTTTTGATGTTGTTGTTGGTGGCGTACTGCTACTGCTTTCTGATGTTTCTACTGAACTATATAATGTACTTCTTCTATTATTTGATATTGTTGATGATGTTGTAGTAGATGTGAATGCATATCCACTTGATATCAGATGCATATTAATGCAAAGGATTGATAATATTGTTGATCTCATGATGTTCTGTGTGTTGTGTATTTATTTGATGTGCGATTCGATTGCAATAAGTTGTTCTAATGTATCAGCGGCCGCGCCAAAAGATGATTGTTAAACTCTCTATCTGTCCCTTAGTTCTTTTGCTCTCTAGCATACTCTTCTTCTTCTTTGTTCATACATTACTGGTGGTCGCTGCACTGACGATTGTGATTTGAGTTTATTTTGTGTGTAGTTTTCAGTCTATGAAAACTCTGTTTAGGCAAGTCACATGATGCACACTGTAGGCCCCAATTTATTTTGTGATATTTGAATGAAGAATGAATGTAAAACTAAGGCCTACAGTGTAGTACGACAGTAATATCTCTAGATGTTTGCATAAAAGTGAAAGTTCACTTCTGGCATTTTCAAGCAAAGAAGATGTGGAGTCGAGATGTGATGAATCAAAACATATGGATGATGTCAACCACATACTGGCGGCCCTGCATAGACCTCATTATTGATAAAGGAATAGTGTTGGTTGGGAGCAGAGGTTGATCTATCTAGTAGTTTATTGCAATTAAAGAGCTTGAAGATTAAAAATCGATTGATTACATAATTTCTCAGCAGCAGTAGCAGCCTCCTCGACCTCACGACTGTACTCCGTGGAATACATAGTGGTAAGTTTCTATTGCAATGGTCTTCTCCTGTATGTTATATTTAGGGATAGTGTTGCAGTATATGTGTTGGGCGGAAGCCTGTGGTGTGATAGTGAAGGTTTGTGCACATGATATGCATCACATCTGCAAACGGCTACTTTTGCTTGCCTTTACTGTTCTCTTATCGATGGGATATAATAGTCTCTGCAACTCGTCTCGCCTTGTAGATATGTTTTTATACTCGGTATGGTTATATTGTGGATGGTTTCCATTGTCTCAGTCTCATAGCTGTGTCGGTGGCTGATTTAGGGTTATTACTGCTGAAGATCTGAAGATTCTCATGATGTGCATTTGCACCTTCTCATCAATATACTAAAAGATTCTTCTTTATATTCTCCTTCTACATAGCAGATATTCTATATTGATAGCACAACCATCCATCTATCAATAACATCCCATCTTCCTACTACCAACAAGATGAGGAAAGCAAGGCCATTCAAACCAGCACCCAAAAATGCATCAGCCAACCGAATCCGTGAACGATACCTCCACTCCTTGGGTGTACAACGAGGAGCTGATGTTCCACTAGTTGGTGATCCGAGCAATCATATTGTTGTTATATCAGGTTTGCCATCCTTACCCGAAGATAGAGCAACAACTAACGAGCATATTCTTGAATCTCATGACTTTTCTATATCAAGACATTCTCATCACACTGGAGCTACTCCCAGTAGTGGAGGCGGTGCTGCTTCTGATGCAGATGAGAACGATGACATGATGGAGAGTACCACCTATCACAAGCAGTCAAGGTATCGTAGTTGCAATGGCGATGCGCAGTCTCACTGTTCCTCGGTACTTTCAGCAGGCTCATCGTCTACAAGGGAGGCAGATTCAAGTCTAACATCCATGGCACTAGCCTATCCCACTGCTTTGCTTAAGGTACCTCCACCAGCAAAGCCAACGCCACCCCCAAGCAGTAATAATACTTTACCATTCTCCCTCTCTCCCTGGCGTACATCATCGTCGTCGCTATCCAAGTCAGCATCTGCTGTCCTTCTTGATTCGGCAGATGATCATTCGGTATCGTCTGTGGGAACATCCACCACGGCAGAGTCATCACTTATTGCAAGAGATTGGGGACCTATTCCACACCCTACAAGTGCTACATTATCAGTGTCATCTCAAGGAGGTGTTGGAGGGGAAAGTCCAGCATCAACAACAACTCCGGGAGTCTATTTTCAATGTCGTTCTTCCCGACCTCAGCATCACTGTCCTACTACCTCATCACTAGCACATGCTTTGAATCGATTCAATATTGATTCAGATTGTGAGGCATCAGTAGCATCGACTTCCATAGCCGAAGATCATATCATGGATGATGATGATACAGCATCTATTCACTCTCATACAAGTGCTGGAAGTAGCAAGAGTCAATTGTCTTCTGCTTCTCACAACATGAGAGTGGGAGGACGGAAGAAGAAGAAGGTTGGTAGAACACAACGTCTCATGGACAGAGCTGCCGCACATGAACGTATACTTCAAATTCGAAGTAACCAATCACAGAAAATGCGTGCAAATGTAGTCCACTCTCAAAGAATGGGCAATCGACAACAACAAGTGACCGTCTCTGGACTATCTTCTGTTATGTCTCAAGATGCACAGCTCGAAGATTGTGTTCGAAGTACATCAAGTGTTTGCAGTCAAGGCTCGATACCACTTGTTCATGTTCAACATGGTGGACCACAAGCTACTAAATCTCCTCTTCCTCTCCCTGCTCAATCAATGAGTGACCTTGGAAGAACGCCCACGGCATCGAACTGCTCCGAGTTACGGACACTTCGGGCACTAGGACCACCAAGTCATTACTTTCCTTCCCTTCCCATGGGAGTTCATGTTTCCAATAGAACCATCACGCCTGGTGAAATGATGCTGAATGACTGGCAACAGCAGCAGCACGTGTCAGATGATAGAAGTATCACAAGTACAACTTCAGCTCCCTTAGAGTATCACCCCCAGCTTGCTTCTGGTATACCTACTCCTCCTCCCAAGTTAGTAGGGATGATGTTGAATCAAGTTGAAAGTTCCGCTATGCCAGCATCAGTACCAAGTAATACCCAAGGAAAGAGAGAGATCAAGACCGAATCTTTAGATCACGTCAATCATGAACAGGCTTCTGTTGATGATATAATGGAGGTGGCAATGTCTTTGTCAAAGCTGAGAGATGTTAGAATAGCTCCTACTATTCCTAGGATTAGATGATAAAATAGTTGTATTAGTAGATGGAAATGATATTTATACACCTACTCTCTAGGGTAAGGAATCATTTTCATATATGTTTCATACCTAGTTTTATCTTTCAACTTTCAATACAATGCTCAGTACAAATTCGAAGTATATATTATCACAAACGAAGAGCTATCTACACTTTTGATACATTCCCATATTACCAAGTTAAAGTGGCATAAACTACCCCAATAAACAAAGCACTCAAAATTGTTGTAGAAAGATGGAACTTCAAATTGCCAGAGCTATTAGCAGTTGTAGTTGGAGTAGCAGATGGACTACTACTACTCGTCATCATATCTTCTTCGCTGCACCGCATCCACTCTCTTTCTTCATAAGAGCACGGAAGCTCATCTTCTGAGATATATGCTGTAACACCATCAAACTCGCCTCCCATACATTTCATACAGTTTGGTTCATCTTTAACATCTACCTTCTCATATATTACAGTTCCCGCGAGTGGATGTACCCATATCATCTTGCCATCTTGCTGCAAACACCGTGAAACGACCTTGGTTACTGTATTTGTTGCAGGGTTTGTAGTATAAAGATTCACGCACTTGTTTCCATCCTCATCTTCTTCAAACTTGCAACCTGTTACAATTGGTGAACATAACATATCCTCTTCAATTATTTTTGGACCGGAGTAGTCCTGGCATCCTAAACCATCACCAACTACGCCTGTGCATTGTGGAAAATCATGTATAACTGACTTTGATGTATCAATCCATCTTGATCCACACTGCTCGATTAGCTCATCAGTCTCGTTAGTAGCTGTGTTCTTCCAATATCCAGTAATGTCTGGTGCCGAGGGATCAATTTCTTCGGTACAGTTTGCTAGAACATTAGTATATGGTAATCCTGTAAAGCCACATCCAGTGATATTTGATTGTGGCCAATCACCCGGAGATGGTGTATTTACTCGAGGTATATCGATTGCATTGAGTGCCTGTGCCTGTGTTGATTGCAATTGCAATTCGAGAAGGAGAGCAACTACTACTGCAAACATACTGTTACTTATCATTGTCTATAAGAGCTTGCAAAATAAAGTACCGTCGCCTGTGCTAGAACATCACAACTCTAGCGCCTCGGCATCAGCAGTATTGGCATTTGGACGGACGGATGACGGATACCGCTTCTGACTTCTGATTATCAAATTCTAATCTACCCATAATTATTACTCTAGTAGATATCAACTCATCATATTGACATAAAAGTGATACTTAGGTTTAACATATCGTCGTCTAGCTAGTCGACCAAGTGGAGGGAAGTTAAAGACTTCCATCCGATGGTATCTTAACAAGACTCTAAACATCGA
>Ga0214480_100456_pt1 | contig 20839 bp, 21 predicted proteins | sample M1_20Mar14CPVII9_3_FD_165042 | JGI IMG/M metagenome (GOLD analysis project Ga0214480, IMG submission 165042) | Marine eukaryotic communities from Monterey Bay, California, United States - M1_20Mar14CPVII9sort6BwellE17 | ecosystem: Environmental > Aquatic > Marine > Unclassified | place: USA... | reverse complement strand
CCAGGCGGAGACACTTGAACTTGCTCAGATTCAGATTCTACCTTCTTCATCTTCTGCTTGACAATCTTGACTAACTCTGCCATTAGTAGCTTGTCATTAGTATTCTTCGATTGAATGATATTCGCAGTCAGTCCACTATCCAGCAACGCCTGATTGATCACCGACTTTCGAACTTTATTTGAACTGTAATCTGTATTGCCATGTATGACAGAAGCGGCTTGATCGGTCTGTGTATCATAGTCATCCACAGAGGCACCAGGCGGAGACACTTGAACTTGCTCAGATTCAGATTCTACCTTCTTCATCTTCTGCTTGACAATCTTGACTAACTCTGCCATTAGTAGCTTGTCATTAGTATTCTTCGATTGAATGATATTCGCAGACAGTCCACTATCCAGCAACGCCTGATTGATCACCGACTTTCGAACTTGAGTTGAACTGTAATCTGTATTGTCGTGTATGATAGCAGCGGCTTGACCGGTCTGTGTATCATAGTTACTCGCGTGGACCTCAAATATCTTATTCCTCACTAAGCTTTGTAATTTTGACACAATTGATTCATCATCGAGAACACTAGATGGAACACCACTTTCTCTTAATGCTGAAATGACCGCTATTTCTGGAATCGTAGACATGTTGAACTCTCGAACAAGACATACGGCCGCAGAGTTGGTCTTTTCATTATAAGCACAGCTTGTACAAACAATCAACTCATCTGGATCTTCTAAGGTCCTCAAATGTTTAATTCTGTCGATATCATCTGTGTTTCTTGCCACAACCGATGCCCCACATAAATCACATTGTACTTGGTAATCGATACCTTTACCCATATACATTGTTTGAGTATTATCATTACGTATAAGTTTGTCATCTTCATCCATCTTATTATCAAAAATCTTACAGACCTTAATTTATGAGACGACAAAGACAGTAAGTAACATCAATGCCAGACCAAGCAAATTCGACATTTTGACACTCTAGACATATTTGCTCAAGACGGGAAGAGATCACACAGGCTTGAATATGATACCTTTCTCTCCATCACATAAATTGAGTCGTTTGGCACTGACAATCCAATTCTCTTTCTTTCCGCGTACTATGTTAGACCGCTTTATTATTTTAAACTTGGTCATTAATTTCTTCGGGATGTATTTACATTGGCTAAGATAATACAGGGGAGTTGAGTTAGCAATCCAATCATATCAAACTATTAAAATGGACCAAAACTTACAATATATGTGCTTTTTGGAAACGAAGGATACTTCTGTAGATGCCTTTGATTGAACTAGGGTGTACCGAAGCTCTTTCTGCTCTGTCCTCCGGTCCTACATCCTTACACCATTTGCAACGGAAACCAATTGTATTGGAGAATTTTTTCAATCGAGGTGAAGAGATAGATACTGATGCACTAACGAAGAATCCCTCCATTATTTCTCGACAAACAAAGTCGTGGAGTTGGTTCGTTTCATCGTTGTTGTCTCTATCGTGAAATGTGAAAGTCTTATCCCAGATATCCATGTTTCTTCTGCTTCTTCTTTTCCTAATTGCACCAATCTTTCTATTCTTTCCGGTTGAGACAGGAGTTTTGTTGTGAGGACTTTCTTTTGGTATAGGGTGCACATTATGATCGTTACTTATACCCTCCTTTGTTGTATCATTACCTCCTTTCATCTTCCCCTCTTGCCATCGCTTCGCCATGCCAACTTCTCTAGGCCCCCAATCAAATTCACTTGTTAAATCTTGTGAGTGTATTGGTATAGTTTCCTGTTTCAGGTGATCCAAAACCATATTCTTCTCTTCCAATCGAGCCGATGCCAGTTCAGCATTGACCATCGCCTTATCCCTTTCGAGAGTTGCAATTTTCAATTGGATTTTATATAAACTATCCATCTTTGCTGTAACTACCTGAATTTATGAGCTTTGTATTCGTGATGAGGAGTGGAGGAGCAATAAATGCAGTTTAGGTGGCTGATTATATTATTAGTGCTTGACCCCTTAGCTCAGTGCCTCAGAGCGCTCCACCTCTAGAGTGTGTCGGCATATTATACATGATGGCATTTGATTGAACATGATGGCATTTCAATTTTCACTTGAATTGAATAGATATGGCGAACAAACGGTTATTCTGCGCTCTCATCATACCATTGAATGGAGGTACAACCTGTAAGCCTAAAAAGTACATTGTGAAGATATGATTCAATAGACAAGAGAAGCAGATTTTAATGGAGTAGTACAGTAGATTGATTAGATCGATTACATTAAAAGTAGCTAACTAACGCGACCACATCGACGTAATATTCATTAGTAAAACATCAATCACCTTCTGTACTTCTATTCAAGCATAATAAAGACATGTGTTTCATATTGGGAAGGTATTGTGCTGTACTTACAACATTTCTCAAAAGGGACAACAAGTGTAAAATAAGCTTATTGTAGTAACTGTCTACAATTCGTCCTCGGCAATTGAACTCAAAACACTCTTCATGTCATCATTTCTCCAAATATCTTGTTCACGAAACACAAATTCTACCCAGACAGAAGGTTCAAAGTCAAATACACAATTACGAAAAGCAAAGATATAATCATCAATGCTTTGAGATACAGTGAAGACATAACCACGACCCCAAGCTCGTTCCATGTACAGATTATAATTCTTTGAAGCATGATCATTCATTTGGAGAATATTTTTTATTTGTTTTACAGCAATAGATTTTAATACGACTGCTGTAGCTCCAGGGTCGGCGATATCAGATAAGACAATTTGCACCAATGAAGAGAATGTATCAGTTTTGGTGGATACACCATAGAGATCAAACAATGGTTTGAAAGTACGCTCCACCAACTCCTTGTCCGTCGATGATGAATCTGGTAAATTTTGCATTTGTGTCATTATGAGAATAATTGGATAGTGATGGGCGTTGCTTCCCCAATGTAGGTAAGAAAGTTTATTTGTGTTCTACATAGATTATGAAACAAATTACACACACATCTTCTCACATCACCGCACTTAAGTAAAATCACAATCAGCAACATTTCACCAGACGTTGTTTCCCTCTGGGAGATTCTCCAGCATCCGGCGACCCTCCTCTGCCGACCCAAAGAATTGTTCCAAAATTGCATCGTTCTCCATAACATTCTCCAAAGAATAGTCCTCAGAATACAACTCTTTCAACAACACGAAGCATTGGTTATCACACATGTAGTGATTCATCGGCAAAGGAGGATTTGCAGTCTCTTCCCCTTTGAAGCCGAACCGTGGCCCACCGAATTGAAAGATTTCTTGGTTTTTGTCATGAATATTGGAAAACCTGTTGAATACCTTAGCAATGTTACGGCCCATAGATTCAGCGGTTTCATCGGTACTTGGTCGTTCAGTAATCAACAATTCCCAATAGTAACCCTTCCCCGATCCCGTAGGCAAGTTAAACTGACCTTCCTTAGATAAATCACGACGTGGCATAAAAGCCTTGATGTTTGAGCTTCCAATTATATCACCTGTCAAGTCAAACTCTTTAATATATGGAACAATATACGCTGCGACTGGGGGCAAATCTTTTTCCTCTTTCTTTTGCCACTTGGTAATCCAATGTACGTCAAAATCCGGCACTGCTGTTTCAATAGAAGTAACCCAGTTGGTGTAATCTTGTTTGTTGGGGTTCACTGATGTGGGTGGGCTGAAGGATTTGACTTTAGTGGTTGACATTGATGCTATGTTCTTCTTCCTTGCTAAGTACGGATTAGCAACAGCTCGGGGTTTCTTTTGTGCTTTCACCATTATCACCTAATCAATTCTCGAGTTTAAATTTTATGAGCCACTTTTTGTGTTGTAATATTGCTTCGGATTGAAACATTTGCTCTAGTACATTTGAATCATTTGACACACAATAAGAAAGGTATCCAAAGAGGGTAACTACCTAAGTAACAATATAGGAAGTGTCCCCGTTAAATCCTAAAATCGAATACCTAAGCCATGAAAGATAGGATGTACTTATATCTTATACACTCACACTGTGGATAAGTATCTTTCTATCTTAAAATACCGTCGTAAAGTTAGATATGATATGATAATGTAAGTTTGGGAAAAGATGTTATCTTATACTCCGGGGTATCCAATCAGTCAAGTAAGTATCGCCACCTTTCACTAGCGGCAGCAGCTTCGTCCCTTTTAACGCTCTTAATCTCTTCGATATATGCTTGATATGCTTGTAAAGCGTTGGCATAATCATCTTTTCTTGCATGTCCATTCGAATATAACCATTTGATGCTATCTAACGATTTCTTCTTTCCTCCCTTAACTGCAATAATCCAGTGTTTCAATGCCCTATCCATGTTGCCTGCCCTCCACTCAACATTGCCTAGATTGTTCCTTGCTGTTGCATTTCCCTTCATAGCAGCTAGCTCATAGTAATGTATAGCCTTTTCCTTGTCAACTTCTACCCCTTTACCATATTGATAAGCAAAACCAATGTTTGTATATGCTGAAGCACAACCAAGTTCTACTGCACGATGCCAAAGTTCTAATGCCTTGTCCGCATCTTGTGGAAACCCATTTGTCCCATCTCTGTATCTACATCCGCGATTGTATATTGCAATAGGATCACCTGCCTCTATTCGTTTCTCATGCCTTTCAATCAACTCCTCTTTTGTATTAGTTGGTAATAATCTACAAAAGGGACACTTTTCATTATCAACTTCATTCCCTTGGTGATCATAAACAGGTGCATAATTACATCCACTGCATATAACTTTCCCACAACATGATTTGTATTGGCTCCCCGTAGCAAGCGATGGTATTCTTAGAAAACAAATTGGACAATCTTCAGTTGGTGGAGGTTGTTCGAATAGCTTCTCATCATGTAATTCAGCAGCACGCTTACGACATTCCTTCTTGTGTTGTGGCCGATGAGCAATTTGACATTCTCTACTGCAATACTTTACTAATTTGCATGCCGTACATGATTTGAGTTTATGACTCTCTTCCTCGCCCCTGCCACAATTAGCACATACTGATACTTCATTACTTTCATCAACAGTACTCATATTATTTCTTTGTGTGCAACAACTCTCTAGTTTTATGAGCATTGACTACCTTCATGATTATTCATCTCTAGAGGGAGTTTGTTCACATGAACAAAAATAAAAGATACCAAAGTATAACGCGTGTTGTCTAAGAATCAAAGTACCTCAAAGAAGTCGGACTATTTCTTAGCTATGAAATACTAAGAAACAGCCGTAAGTCCTACTGATTGATTATTGAGTATATATTGTTTAATTAAGTGTGTATTCAACTGTCTGGTATGGTAGTATAGGTAGCAGATATTTGTGGTATTAAACATCATCGACGTGAAGTATATAGACTCAGATAATGCAGTTCTATAATATGTACCTGCAAAACCTGCAAAAGGTTGTCGTCTTACTTAAATAATTTTGCTTGGATTTATCCTTCTATTTCTACACAGTACAGTATAAGAACATCAAATCAAACATAATATTACCTTTGTCAATAATACATTATAACATTATATATTCTACACACGATAAAACAACAAAACATTTATAATAATAGCGAATTGCAACATTGTGTACTTGCGGTTATTCCCTAAGAACTGTACATTGATAAATCATCATCATCATCATCGTCTTCACTATGAAAGGATTCGTGATTGGATAAGCTACTACCACTAGATCCTACACTGATATCTCCATCTTGTCTCCATGTGATAACGGAATTGTCAGTATAAGATTCGCTTTCATCATTTTCACTTTGAACCATACCATCTTCTTCACTGAGATCCAAATCATCCACATTGCTCATTTCACTCTCGTCAACTTCTGTGCTCATGTTATCAGAGGAGTGGGAGCTGGAGGATCGAGAGGAACACGATTCGTTGTCATCACTGCCCTCTCTTTGTTCTTCGGGGGGATCACCATTACCCTCTTCCTCCTCCTCTTGGTTTGGCTTGGCTTCATTGGCTTTGACATTTTGATCCTCCTTGGGATGGCATTCTGCATTTGGATTATTAGGGGGACGGTCATTGCTTGGTGCATTACGGACTCGAGAATCTAGTTCAACTTCTTCATCCGATGTTGCTGAGGAATTCAACGAACCTTCACCAACACTATTGGATCTTGACGTACGCACGTCATCTCGTTCATCTAGTAGGCGATGGTCGTTTACTTGCATGGATGCTACTCGACGTAGCGAAGCTTGTACAACAGCTTCGTGTTCCTGTTGTTGTAATCGATTCATGGTCCGATTGGAGATATCCGCATAGGTGGGACGTTCATCAAAAACTCGATAGTAGTTATGGCTTGTGTGCCCACTCATGATGAAGAACAACAGTAATGTGAAATATGAGTAGAATTTATGAGAGTTAAAAGATCCATATTCAGGGGTTGGGAAATTTGGTACAAAAGACAGTGAAATCCAAAGTTGGACTGGTATCCTCTAGTAGCTTACAGCATACAGTGATACTTTATACTTTAAATGTTGCATGATATTGAATATTGCTCCGTTGTATACATAATCATCGTCGACGTTATCATCATTGTCATCACCATCATGAAAAGCTTCATTCATCCTTTGTTGGGGGGTATTAAAGAAATACATGTTATTATAAAGCCTTGGACGTGAGTTGTAGAATCTAAAGAATAATTGGTATACCGAACTCATACTTGCACTATTTAAATTTTACAAGGACCTACAAATTGTGAGAGTAGTTTTATCTACCAAGTTGCAGGATATTCATCCTCGCCTCGTGCACCAAACAACTTACAAAGTAAGCAAGCCAGATCATGTAATTTAGCTTGGTGTTTTGTATTTGTTTCGTCGTTGAACCTGGAAGGTGCACCCAATAGAGGCTTAACTATATTTCTAACTTCGGGATCTATGACATGAACAATTATATTTGCATCGCGAGGACCTTGTAGAATCCTCTCATGTACACTCAAATTGTGTGTACCGTTAAGACACCTGCGACTCAAACAGACAAATGCAAGTCTCCAGTGATAGCGGACAGGGATCATTCCACGCAAGAATGACAGTGCATCAACAATATTATTGTATTTTTTAATCCTGAACATCTTCCTTGATAAAATTAGATTTGCTTCTCTTTGTTGGTTCTTTGCAAAACTTTGTTCTCTGATCTGTTTCATGGCAAGGATGAAGTCGGATCTGGGTTTGGATTGATTTGGATGATGTTTCTTGATATAATTCTCTACCTTGTTGAGGTCCTGCAGTTCAAGCATTTCGTTTAGATGCTTTCTTGTGATGATAGATCCAATTCTATTCTTGTTATGATCATAGCATGGCTTCTCTAATACATAAAAGACAGGTACTCTTTGGAATGGGAAATCATTTTTGAAGTGGTGGAGGATAGAAAAAACCGATGGTAATTCAATAATATCATTAATTTCAATAGGTAGGTTGAGCATCTTCTCTGGCTTTAGAACTATCTCCTGCGTATGGCGTTTTTTGCATTGGATACAAAAGGCCAGCCCATACGGAGATATCAAGTTGACCTTGTTTATATGACAAAATTCACACCTCTCTGCAGTTAACAAGTATAGCAACCGACGTGCCGTGGGCACATGTATCCTTTTACTTAGTATTTGATGGTAAATTCTCTCAATTGAAACCTTAGTATTCTTATTGCCATTCATTAATGAGACATTGATTACGGTGGATAAAGTCAAGAGAGGGTTGTTATATAGAGCTTTACATGATCGAGTTAAATTGAGCAAATCTTTTGGAGTGATATAATCAACTACTGTTTTGAAGACATCACTGGTTTGAAGGATCGAGAGAGAATCAACCATCGTCGAGAGTTATGAAGATGAGTTCAGCCATTTTATGGTGGATTAATAACATTCTAGAGTAGGGATATATTTGGAAGAGAGAAGTAGTATTGACACACCTAAAAAAAGATACCGTCCACTAAAATAGATTAGATACCAAGATGAAGATACACATCTGTAGTAACAGGTAAACTCATTAAAAGACTACCCAACGATCACTCACATTCCTATCACCAACTTTCTCTTCAGCGTCAGTTCTTTGATCAGAACGGAGATCGGTTTTCGATTGATAATGAGCACGAAGAGCCGAAGCATATTCATCTTTCTCGACAACTCCATTCATATAAGCTCTCTTCACATCATCCAAGGCTAAGTCATGTCCTTGATTAGCAGCCATAATAAGATGCTTCTTCGTCGTATCAATATCAAAATAAAACCTATCGTGACATACAGCAAGATTATAACGAGACCACATATGTCCCCCAATCGCAGCCTGTTCATAGTATCGGATAGATGTTAAAAGATTTTTCTCCACACCACGATACACTCTTCTGCTCAAAGGATTGAAAGCACACCCCAAATAAGCACAAGCATCTATATTTCCAAGCTTGCAGGATTGACGAAGTACTTTAATGCCACGATCAACGTCTTGCGGTAAGATTTGGCCGTATTCATCATCACACAACAAAGAACCAAGTATAAACAATGCATGATGATCATTTGGGTCAGTATTCACACGCCTTTGTAGTCTATCAATAGCTTGCTCAACAGATGTAGCCGCAGGTGTTCTACAAAACGGACAAAGTGGCAGTCTATCAGTTCCCTTAATCATATTCTTTTCCAGTTGTTTCTCGGCCACTCCTACGATGCAACCAAAGCACAAGATATTACCACAACAACTCTGGTATTGACACTTATCGAATTGAGGAAGTGCCACACAGCAAATGGAACAGTCTTCTCTTGCACCAGGCTTTGAAAACAAACATGATCTATCAACGTTATCCAGAATGGAGTCTTCGGGTGTTTTCTTGTCAGGACCAGAGAAGTCAATCTTTGTCGTGTCAGCAATACTCCATTGTCGAATTAGCGAAGACGAAAATAACGGTGCCTTCTTGATTGTGGTGCTTCTCTTCCTACGAGCAGAGTAATTCATAGTCTAGCTAAGATGTTATCCAGCAAAACAAGTTGATATTTTATGAGAACGATCTTTATATCGAGTTTGGGTGGCAAAATATCACTCTTTTAACCATGGGTGCTCCAAAGCCTCTGTTGCTGTAACGATTCCATCCTGTCCACCAACACAGATTAGTTCCCTCACAAAGTCCCTAGACAATCTACTTAATTTACGCCACACAACACGCTCGAATACCAAATGTCCTTTCCTAGTTGCCTCGTGTATTTCATGATCGTTTTCACCGTTAAAAGGTGCGTACCCAGCCAGTAAACAATAAGTAATAACACCCACTGAGTAAATATCACAAGACCTATCATACTTGCCATTGAGGATATCAGGTGAAGTGTAATAAGCTGTGCCCACATGCTCACTCATCTTCGCTTCATTTGTTCTATGTATTGTTGCCTGACCAAAATCTACCAGCTTTACCAACTGCCCCTTTTCATAAGAACCAAACTCATCGTTTGCAAACAGAATGTTCTCGGGCTTGATATCACGGTGGACAATATCTTTTTTGTGTAGATACTGCACAGATTCTAGCACAGCTTTGATGATAGATTTAGCTTGATCTTCGGGTGCACAACCATCTTCTGAAACATGGCGACAGATATAATCATAGAGCTCTCCACCAGTATAAAGCTCAGTGACAACATGAACATGACTTTCATCTTCAAATAGATCTACCAGTTTCAGTATATTTGGATGGTCAATAGACTGAAGTATCTCTATCTCTTGATTGATCCTAACCGAATTAGTCAACGACTTATCAATACTTTTTACAGCGTTATTAGTAAACTTAGTACGATGCATACACAAGCGAACAATACCAAAGCTGCCTTCCCCAAGGATATTGTTAGATATATCATAAACATCTGATATTGAATAATAAGATGTAGTCGACGAGCAGATACTCGATATATCACAAACACTATCTTTATTAGGGATTTCAATACTGAGCATCGTCATCTTATGAATTATGGGTATAATAAGGCATGGAAAAAGAAGGTGACAAAAAGGCTTATGGACTAGACAATTTATAGACACTGGTACCGAGGGACAATATCCGACAATATTTCTTTCTCCAATCTCACATTTTTTCTCTAGAAGACTAAAGATACCAAGAAAATTGTATTGCGTTATTGTAACAAGAATTACATATCATTACTATTGGAAAAAACACTCATTCTAACAAATAATACAGCACTATCACCATCTTTCCTAGAGCTCACCCCGGAAACGACGAGCCAGTATGATGTCTTGCTTTAAGATATCTCTCTTTCCGTGCACAGCAGCTAGCTGAGCATCAGATAACAAACTAATGATATATTCCTCCGTAGCTTCTTGTAAAACAAGCAGAGCAATGCTCTGCCACCTAAAATCTTTAGTACGAGTATCGCTCTGAGCAACCTGCTTAATCAATCGCCGAAAAGTTGCCTTTGGAATGATCAAGGTTTTGGATTTTGACGGGTCAGCTTTGTATCGAGCCATTTGATTTATGAGATAAGGAGACGAGAAGAGGATGGCACTCACCAAATGTTGTCATAGGATCATTTGACACCGCAGGTACTACGTCTTTTGAGGAGTACCCTTGATGATGGAAATGGCAATGTACCTACGATATGAAGTAATATCTTCAGCCTTTACCATGCTAAGAGGTAGATCTCTTGAGTCAAAATCGCATATCAAACACACCGCTACACCACAATCATCCGTTCCTAAAATTGGCAGAGAAACTTTCCTTTGAGTGATGGTTATATCAAACACTACACTAGCATACAAAAGCTTACCTTCACCTTGTTGAGGAGTATCCAAGACGTGAGCCACTAATTTCCACTTTGACACATCTAACTCTTTTCCCTTATTCCTGGCCTTGTACTCATCTTTAAGTACTGTAATAACCCACCAATATAACGTTTGCCATCAAATCCACAGGAATCAAAGTAACGGATTATTTTTGCTTCGACATAAATGATGGCTAATGCCCAATGCACGTTACCAATATTAATTGGTATGTATATTCGATCTAATTTGAAAATATCTTTCCCCGGTACCTTCTTCCCCCACCTTTTCACATTCTTATAATTGTATTTCCCTCGAAGACTTGGGTTTAAAGTATTCTTCTCATCAAACATTGACTGGATAAAGTACGAATTGAAGAAATGTGAGCGTTTTCTTCCAGGCCCACATGACGTTTTATTTCTCCGGGCTAAAGAATCTAGAAAGCATTTAACATAAGGATCAGTAAGCTTTTTTTTGGGCTGTAATCTGCACATACTACCATCTCGTGTGTTGTTATTGTCTGAGTCGCCATATTCAAACTCTTTTCCACCGGTGTTTATTGCCTTGTTGATCAGTTGATCCTCCTCGTTCGAAGTCTTCTGTAGTTGACTGATATATTTACATGCAGCTTCATTTCGCTCAAGAATATATCTTAGATAAGTTGCTCTCGGGTATCCATCTTCACCACCACTACTACTACTACTACTACTATTAGCTTCCGTGGCTTCAGTAGTATCAGCAACACCTTCCATGGCCGCCGTTACATCCAGTGCTTCTGTACTACTTTCAGTGGCCACAGAAGTTGAGCTAGAATCATCATCAGCTAAATTGATAGCAACAGTACTCTCTGTCACCGTTGAAGATGTTGTGGTCGATTCCTATTGTTATGAAAAGAGTACAAACAAGCGTAATAAGTCATAAGTCCAAACAAATTACAATTGTATAAAAACAAAAATAGTTCAAACATACCTTATCGGGAGGATCCTTAGGATTTGGTGTAACAGGAGGCTCCGTAATGCCACTACTATACTATTATTACTACTACTGCTGCTGCTGCTGCTGCTAATATACTCCTTACGGAAACAGTCAAATGGGTTAGTTCGAAGCCCATTCTCGAGAATTGTTGACGATAAACCATTGTAACCCTTTAATGCCCAATTAGTTTGTGTACCCAAGTCTCCACCATCAGACGTGTTGGTGTGAGAAGAAACAGAATTGTCTTCGATATCAGAAATGATATTATCTATTGTGTGTCTACCATTGGCTGATATACTCCTTCTTCTCTTACTACGAGTTCTAGTATCTTTGGATACATCATCACTGTCATTCCCTGAGCTCCTCCTATCATTGCTTGATGGACGTTTAGATGATTTAGATATATACTTATTCTTCTTTCTGTGACTGCCATGGGAAAAGTCACTCGATGACGAAGACGACGATGAGTAAGATCTGAAACGGCGACGGCTTCTTTCTCTCTTCCTACCAAGACTGCTCTTTTTACGACTCGACGATGGGTACGAGCTAGACGAGCTACTCAAGTCAGAAGTAGCACTTGCAGCAACGGCAGCAAATTCGTCGTCTTTTCCTTCCTCCCTTGCCACGGCAACCTTAGTTTGTGGCTCATCACTATCACTTTCGAGCACACCTTTTAGGAATTCATCTATATCTTCTTCGTTGTTGGTTCCGTTGTAACTAGAAACTTTCGCGTCTGCCAATTCACAATGCTGTCCACTGTTACTAGTAATGGTATAATGAGACAGGGCTGCTGTTTCTTGAACCCCTTCAATTGTGTCATCATCATCGAGTAAAGGTATAGGGGGGAATGAAGGACCAGGCCCACATTGTTTATCACTAACAAAGGAGCTTCCACTCACCCTTAACGCCCTCACTTCAGATAAAAGTAGACCTTCGACATCACCGCCATCGGCAGATACAGCGTCAAAGTTGGCCGACACTTCTCCATTCTTATCTGTACCAAGGTTATAAACGACGGTATACGCCTTCCTCAGATTAGGCTGGCATATTGACACACCGGAATCGTTATACTTAATCCATGTACCATCAGAAGATAATCGATAGGTTATGTAATGACCATCACTCCATCCTTCTCCAGTATGATTGACGACACTCCCGATAGAGTAGCAAGGCGAAGTGCAAGAAATGAACGGTTCAAGAGTTATCAACTTGTTGATGTCAATGTCAATGCTGTTTTTGACCGTTCCCTTGGAAGTGGTCTTCATCCTCTTGAACTGAAGAATCAAAGTGTTTGGTCTAGAGAGAAGAAACACATTGTGAGACAACACTGAATGACATTCGATACTCATCACTATCATAGCACTTACACCTTTGTAATCACTTGTTTACAAGTGATTGTTTTGCCCGAACAACGCACTCCTCCTATAATCTTATCACATCTACACTTGATTACTTCGGTTTTTAAGAACTTGGCAAGACAACTCTTGGTGGACAATTGCCCGTCTATCTCGTCCAGCGACAAACTCAAATGATTGAATATTTGAACATTGCCCCTATTAGTGACCGAATAAAATAGTAGATGTATGTTCAGCAATGTTTACATACACTATTATCACCAAAACAATGAATCAACATACTTACCGCATGTAAGGGCATTTATCACATTTCCTTTCCATCTCCACTGTGATACCAAAATTCCTTTCTACTATGGGAGAATGTTGCGGTGCTTCCTCGTCCAAACAAGCTCTCTCCTCCTCGGTAATAGTAATATTCTCGTCTCTGCACTGATTCAACTCACAGATAACGGCCTTCATCTCTTCGTCAATCTCATCAATAAGTTGATTTAGATATTCTTGAGCATCATGTACTTGCCTCTTCTTTTTGAAGTTGGTAAGAATATCACCCACAATCGTCTTGAATGAACTAGGGTCTACAATACTTTCATCAACAGAGGGTGCTTCCTCGTTTGAGAAGGGAACTCCAGCTCTTCTTGCGATATCTAAAAGAGCCTTTGATAAAGGCATCTTAATCCTCCTTTGATAGAGAACACTACCCGGAGTAGCACGCTGTGTTGGATGAACACTCAATGATAATTTGGTTTTGATAAAGATATCGAGGTCATTTAAGAACGGCATGCAACCGAAGAGAACTTGTAATGCAGAACTCATATAGCACGTGTTACCCAAGTTAGCAATACCCGAATTTGTTCGTGATACTGCATTAGTACTATCAGCCACTGGTGCACCAGCTTGTACATTTAGTCGAGCATGACGGTCAAAGGCATAAAGAATAGCTGCGTGACGCTCTTTCGGGTGCTTCTGTTGTGCTTCTCTTGCGAGTTCATCTGAACATCCGACCACAGCCGCTTTAATATGTTCGAGTGAATCTTTAATGTTGTTATTGTCACCGCTTGTATCATTATCATCTTCGTCCTAATAAGAACAACAATATATATAACTTTAAATAAACATTTGTAATAGCTCATACATGATGATACAAACAACTCACCTGATCTTCGTCGTACACGTATTCTTCATCTCCTTCTCCATCTTCCTCTCCATAAGAATGTGCGCCATCAACATCCCCATCTTCTCCTTCGCCTACATTCTCCACTGGATTTTTTGTAGACGAGCCCCCTCCAAAAGTAGAGGTAGATGTAGATGTTGAGCTAAATTCCGATTTAGTCGGGGCTGAAGAAGAAGTTCCAAAAGGAGATGCTGTTGCTGTTGTTGTATTGGATGTTGGTGCAGTTGTAGCCGACGATGTTGTCGCGACCGATGCGCCGCTTGATATCGGAGTATTACCAAAGGGTGATGCTTTATCACACACATCTTTACCCTGATTTACATTTGGCACTTGATCTCCCTTGACGCCTACTGAGAGAAGAGATACATACGAAAGAAGTGGTTCGATGAGAGGTACATCATAGATACAACAAACAACGGATATTAAACAATGAGATAACTCACTTTGAATACCCTGATCTCCCTTTGGCGGCGCAATATCGAGTTCCGCCGGAGGGAGAGGAGAGGGGGCAACCCCTAGGAACTCAACACCACCACTGCCGTCATTCAGGTTATCGAGATCATCATCATCATCAATACCCGAAAAGTTAATAAGACCTTGGTCAAATTCACTCTTGAAGTCAACCTTCAAGTTTCTAGGTGGCAATTCGCTAGCATAACGAGTCGTCGATGGTTCACAAAACAAAACTGAAAACTCCGCCATTCCTATAATGCCGGAATGAATTGCAAAGTCAGACCAATCCCGTGGGCCACTTTCTTTCCAATTATCACCCACGAACATGATATGGTTTCTCTGGTTTTTAGTATGCCTTTCAACGGTGTTTTTGCTAAGAAGGGGTCCACCGATTTCCATAATCATTGCAGTATACCAAAGTAACATAATGGGTAACATGTTCTTTGGGTCTTCTAATATATGATTTGATAAATAAGTGTCCAGTACATGCTTCGTTCTGATATGATTTGGTCGAACTATTCGCTTAACTGCCTCAAAGTACCCTATTGCCTTTTCCCTATCTTTATCAGTCTTTTCATCTGATTCCATGAAACGAAGAACAAAAGCAAGCTCAGATGGTGTTTCTTTAAGTGGAAAAGCAACTTTTGGAAGAAGAGAGACTTCAGCCAAGGTTTCAATAAGCCTTGCCATAAGCTCCCTTCTGATACATTGTTTGAGAACTGATAGATTACTCCTCAACCTCCCGCTCTTGGGTTTCTCCATCACCGGCTTTGGAACTTGAGTTGAACTGTAATCTGTATTGCCATGTCTGATAGAAGCGGCTTGATCGGTCTGTGTATCATAGTCATCCATAGAGGCACCAGGCGGAGACACTTGCGCTACCTTTTCCCCGATAAATATGACAATTACATTACCATCTTCATCTTGACGAGTGATTGCATCGAGGAGTACTTCCAATCTGTTATTATCCTTATTGGTTATCAAACAAGCTTGTTGAATGAAAAACAAAGAGCAAAACATGGGTGAGATGTGATACGAGTAATGAAAAATTACTACACAGAAAGATTATATTAAGACTCACTGAAGTCAGCAGTTTCTTCACCAGCACGAGCTAGATTGATCACATCTTGCATCCTAGTTTTGTGCTCTGGAGCGATGAACTGTTCGGTAAGGTTTTGACCTATTGCTTCTCCCAAGAATTCCGTTAAGTTTTGGATAGACTTGTTCCAAATAGTAATCTTGCCCTCGTTATCAACCCCAAAGATTAGTTTCTTGGCTGTGGAGTGTGATTCTTTACGAACAATTGGTGCTATAACGCTGGTCAAGTTTTCAATGATAACACCCAGAAAAGCTGCCATAAACAAATATAGGTAACAAAGTGAGATTACAGCCAACAACAGGATGTAAACCAACAACGATTCTTACCTATCAGCTCCACTTCTTCAATCCGTCCAAGACGAGAGCGGGCCACCGACTCATGGGCTTTTGTAAAAGAAGACACGAGTGTTGTCATCTTTCTACATGATATTGCTGCCTCATAAAGAAACATGATAGTTTGTGTTGCGATAGAAGGCTTGGATAACCTCTCCTTGACACTGGAATATGAGAGGGTAGTCGATTTAATAGTACAAAATCGAGATTTGATCATGCCGAGGAGAATGGGGAGGTGCTCCTCTGCGTCCCAATCTTTACCTTGATATGAAGTAAAGACGATTCTCATAATTAAGGGAGCAACAGCCAAGAAGAGTAATTCACTATAATCCACTGCACTCCCCTTTGTATGATGTGTATAACCGTTGAGGTCATTGGCATTCACCAACGTATTTAGAACTGTTGGTCTCTTTGGCATACAGAAACCGTAGCTCTCTCGAAACATTCTCTGAAATTCTCTAAATGCAATATCGCTTGGTTGTAAACAAAACTGGATATATTCTTCTTTATCGAGAAGGTGGTTCACTGGGGGGAGGCTCGCTTTGGGAGGAGAGCCAGGGAGGATATGTTAGATCTCATGCTAGATTTCCAAACAATGTACATAACAACGTTGTACCTTACCATCAGCTGCTTCCCCCGCTGAAGGATTATAGTCCCAATGAGTGCCCAATAAAGATGCTTCCACGTTGTCATCGTCATTAGACTCGTATGTGTCATGATCAGAGAGGGGAATCGTCAAACCCAGAGATATTACCAGTCTCTCGACCTGTTCACTGAGGGTCAATTCTGACTTGTTCAAGAATGCTACACCAACTGAATCCCCTCGATACTCGCTTAAAACATCGTTTGCGTTCAAGGCATGCTGTGAACTTATACTCTTTACTGTAACCTGAACGACTTCATTCATTGGCGAATTCGGTTTAGTTCTCATCTTATCGTACATTGACATAATGGAGGCTTCATTGTTAGTACCATTAAAGTCATCAACATAATCAATAAATGATTTCATTGAACCACGGATGGAATGATCTGGAGACAATAAAAGCATTGTGTTTAGATAAGCATAAAAAGCAACACAACCATTCATGGGTGAGAATGCAATGGAATGCTTCTTCTGGAAATCCATCCTGGCCTCCTGGTATCTCTCAATGAAGGGAGATGAAGGTTTTAGACTCGGCCCTAACTCTAATTCAGTCCGAAACCGATCAATACCTTCATTAGTTGTGACGGGATCAGTCAATGCATGTTCATATTTCTCATACCAACGGTTGAATCGTTCACCATTATTGTCTCGATAGATATTAATTCGACTAACCTTCCTCTCATTATCGCTACGTTTCGTATGAATTGCATTAACAACTTCAGGTTGTGCTTGCCCAAGGGAAGAATCTTCTGTAAAATATGCCACGGCTGTTTGATTTAACGCTTTCTGTTGTTTGATTAATTCATTTGCTTCCTTTCCGAGGGGTTGTGTATTATACCCCAACATTGCAAACATTAGATACTCAATTGTTCTATGATTAGGATTGATTGAATAATCTGTGTCCAACACAATGACATCTCCATACTCATCTACAGCTTTCAAGAACAAAGGAAGAACCGTCAAGTGGAAATGATAATAGACAAAAGACATTGTTGATGTCGGCTGTGGTTGGTGTTCTTGTTGATATTGTTATATTATGAGGTACAATGTACGAAATTTGGAAAGTGAAAGTAGAGTCGAACATTTCATAACAAAGTCGCCTTGACACCCAGTCAAAATCTCTTCCGATGCCAATAACATTGCCCATTTTCCACCAATATTATTAGTTCATTGTATGATCACAACTCCCCAACAGCACACAACCAATGTATCAATCAATCATTTCACATGTACACAATACTCTGAGAGATAACTGTCAGCGACCTACTGATAACTACAGTGATCTACATGATAATAATATTTTACTTGGAGAGATTACATAAACCATGATGAGACGCAACAATAAACTCAAGTAATGGACTATTCACATCTCATCAATATAGTCCTCTCAATTTTAATTTTTTAGCAAAAGTATCCGTTCAAAGACAAGATTTCCAAACCCATGCCTACAAATAGATGATAAGCCATGTAGGTATGCTTATACTACATATAAATGAGAGTGTGTGTATATAATATCACCTATAGATCAGTTTGTGGCTGTAGATGTGAAGCTAGCTTCGATAATATGGGAATGTGACCTAGAAGTATCTTCATTTTGCTTGCGATGGCCTTGCAAGATGATGAAGTGAGATTTATACCCCTCGGTATATGATTAGATGCTCATACAATTACAAAACATACAATTATAATATACAGTGTAATTGCCAACTTGAACGAACTTAGCGCTAAAGTTGCCAGTCACAAGTGTTCATCATGAGTAAATAACACTATCACTATCAATAATAGTAGTAGTATCTTTATTTGGCGTTGTGGACACAAATTACAAATATACAAATACACTGCAAATGTTGTTAGGTATACCGAAATGATACGATATATATTTGCATACCATCGATGTAGATTTGATACGATTTTTGAGCATAAAATGTGAACTCTTTTTTTTGTATATTGATATATACGCATAGATATCCACATGTATGTCCAGCAAATGATATGATACATATACAAACCATTGGTACATGAATAAATCAATCTCATCTATACTCCATTTGTTAGTAAATAATAGTCGCCACTAGATCATTCGCCACTTAGATCATGTAGACGGTTGGGGCTGTAAGCTGATGTAGATATTATACTGTATGATTAAACCGGTCAGCGACAGCAACAGTAGTAGTAGCTTGTCTTTACAGTGATGATAATAACCCAAAAAGTATATCAGAGCTGAATATTGTCTACTTTGGTGCTACAAGTAGCAAGTAGTTGGTAACGATATGATGAGACTGGATAACAATTTATGGAGAGAGGCCTCAACTTTTTATGTTTGATTCGTTTTTGCATGGAGGAAAGATGTAAAATGCACAGTTGAGACAAATGATAATTACACACAAAGGACGAAACGAATAGCATCTATCTTCTCTATCTCTATCTATTTACATTCTATCTTTCTATATCATCCCTATCGCCATCATATCAACCCAGTAAAGAACCCCAAAAGTATCAAGATACATATGCATCATTAATAGACAAAATCTTAGATCGGCAAATAGGACATACCATTCTACACATGTACAGCTTTATTCCACAATCACGACAGGTGGCAACATGGCCACATGGCAGGAATATGAAGTCACAACTTTTTTCCCAGCAGACATTACACAAACCAAGTTTAACACCCCCCATGCCACTACAAATCTTTGCTATCTCAACCGTACTTTCAGCATTGTTGTCACCCTCTGGGGATACTTTTAAAGTAATATTGTACGTCTGTTCTGTACGAGACAAGTTAGGAGGCAAGTTTAGCGACAGTCTATTCCGATTGTCCAATAAACAAACCTCGGCGGGTGCATCTATTGATTGGTCTCCACAACTTTTATCTAATAAATACTTCTCTTTCTTCACCCGTTGATGCATGTGACCTAAACCAATCACCGCACGCTTGGAGTGTTTTCGATGATACGTCTTCCTATGCAATGCGCCAAACGGAGCAGCAGCACTTGTCCCATCACTTGAAGATGTAGAGTTTCTGCTTATTGGACGACAGCATATTTCTCTCTTTTCCAAAACACCAGCAAGGCCAACAACCTCACGTGGTGTGGATCCCCCGAAATTGGACCCGTCTTCAGAAACGACTGCTCCTGTGGTATCGCTTGTAGAAGAGCGACGTAGATAGCTTGCTTGTGACAGTCTTTCCGATACAATCAGGGATTGGATGGGAGATGATGTTTTTGACACCCGAGAATCAGACACACCTCCATCCATATTGAACCTTAAAGTTAATACAGTAATAAAGAGTTAGTTAGATATGATGTATCAGAAGCTTAAGTACTGTCAGCATCTGCTCACATACCTATTAGCCCCTCAACGATGTGAGTAGCTGACAGGATACTACAAAGTAGAAGACGATAATGGACGAGATGTTGTCGTCGTCTGCCGTTCTGTCTCTGTATCTAGGATAGACTCCTCTTTCCCCTATGTGTGATGAAAGAATCATGATAGTATGAATATACACAATACAAACAAAGACTTACCTTCCTTCTTTCTAATGTCTAAATTTATGAGAATAATTTCTGATTGGATACCGGGGTGTCAAATTGACGAATTCGTCTTTTTGACACCCCTGTATCCGGTATCCAAAAAGGATACCGAGGAAAGAGAAATGAGAAAGTACTAAAGCCGACGATCTTACACCTTAGATCTTGCTGTGAATTACGACATCAACCCAACTAAGTTTATGAGAATACATTTCTTATTGGATACCTGGGGTGTCAAATCGACGAATTCGTCTTTTTGACACCCCAGTATCCAGATCCGAAAAGATAGCAACGTCCCACTCCCATATAATACTCAACTCGAATTGGAATGTATCTTTTCACTAATTGACACATGATTGTAGAAATCCTCCCTACATCGTTGATATCCTACTCCTCCTGGTTTATATACTATCTTTGCAACTCTTCTTCTTGCTCTTGCAATAAGCACAGCGAGGCGAAGAAATCCAAAATATATCTTCATCTGCCTCCAGGGGAGAATAAAAGGTTTTACACAGCAATAACGATATCGTG
>Ga0214480_100452_pt1 | contig 20945 bp, 25 predicted proteins | sample M1_20Mar14CPVII9_3_FD_165042 | JGI IMG/M metagenome (GOLD analysis project Ga0214480, IMG submission 165042) | Marine eukaryotic communities from Monterey Bay, California, United States - M1_20Mar14CPVII9sort6BwellE17 | ecosystem: Environmental > Aquatic > Marine > Unclassified | place: USA... | reverse complement strand
GCAAGAAACCTGCCAACATGTGGCTGTAAAAGTATGATGGATGGACTTACAATCATGCTGGGAGTGTTCATCAACTTGTTATACACCTATACAATGCCAAACAACCACTATTGCAGCACCTACATGCAGAGATAGGAAAAAGTTAGACTCCAAGTTTGAGTTAGAGATACATACATTCAATAATAGTTAGAAAGTTAGAGTTAGCAATTTCATTTCTCTGTTAAGTTCGTAAGTTAGAGTTAGCACTTTCATCAACATGCCAGAGTTTGAAAGTTAGAGTTAGCAAATCTCTAAGCTAGAAAGTTAGAGTTAGCAAATTTGACAAACTTTAAAAGCTAGAGAGTTAAGCAGTATTACAACGTTTTATAGCTACATTTGATACTTAAACATACAAGATATTACTTTAACCACAACAACTATCTCCTTTTACTTACTCCACTTATCCATTTATCTACTCTTCATCATCACTACCACCCCCCTCACTCTCCTCTTCATTAAGCAAGTCATTCAATGTCAACTCTGCGGGTGCACCAAGGCCCATTGACTCAGCGTCAATGATTTGTTCCAACACTGAGTGCTTCCTCAGTGTTTTCCTTCTTCCAAGCCCCTACCTTACACCTTCGAAGATACTCTCGTGCTACCCATTCAATGTCAATGTAGACACGATGAACCATGAAACCAAGCATAGCAAGGCACTCGTATGTCCTGACATTGAGTCTCGTACACCTGGGAGACGAGATATATCCAGCCAGACCAAAGAATCGCTCACATCCAACTAAAGAGGGTAGGATGCAAGGGGTTTCTTTGTTTATGTACTGTCAAATATTCACTCTCGAAAACTACATATAGAGTTTAAAAAGCTAGAGTTAAAGTTTTCACTGAAAATGAGAAGTTTGTAAGCTGAAGTTAGCAGTTTTCATCAAAATTGAAAGTTAGAAAGTTAGAGTTAGCATATTTAATGAATATTAAGTTAAATAAAGTTAGAGTTGCCTCAAAATGGTCTAACTTAACCTAAGTTGGTAAGCTAGCTTAACTCTTTTCTATCTCTGCCTACATGCTGCCATACCCCCACTTGATGGCCAAACATTGCCTGAAAGTCAGCAGGAAATCGAGTTCTGAGGCAAGAAACCTGCCTACATGTGGCTGTAAAAGTATGATGGATGGACTTACAATCATGCTGGGAGTGTTCATCAACTTGTTATACACCTATACAATGCCAAACAACCACTATTGCAGCACCTATAGCACCTACAGGCTGCAAACTGCAAATAATCTTGTCATCAGTTGTTAACTGTAGTATCATGTTAGTATTTTGAAATTAATCCCTTCAACCTGAAACAAATTTTCTCAAGCATTAGAGAAAAGATTTACATTCTTGATTATACGAGCAGATTTAGCTATGTACTCCAGTCAAAGGGTGTTGGGCCTCATTTAATACTTTTATTTGCTTGCCCCCAGCAGGTGTAATTTATACCAAATGCATCACCTAAAATCTTGCCTGCATCATGACTCTCAATATCGAACTCAATAAATTTATGACTCTGATGAGCCTTGGCAAAGGACCGAATGTGATCGAGATGGTTCTGAAAAAATGTATACAAATCAGAATCATTATTTCCAACTCCCTTTGGTAGGCCAGTTACATTGCATTGAATAAGATGATTCAGCATATTTCCACCATGGTAATTGTGAAGAGATTTAATCCAGTTCGTGACATTCCTGGTATTGAGAACAAGTGTTGCGTTTGGATAGTGGGCGTGTAACTCCTTTAGTATTTCCACTTGAGGCATATAGCAACTGTAGTCAAACTTTTTTTTAGATAGTGCAAATGCATCCATCTGGGCATAGACATCAAAATCACCAGTACCTTGAAGAGGTGGATGACCTTCCAAGACATTGTTCCTTATGAGAACACCGCGTCGGCCGTGTCCACCTTTTCCTGTGCATTTGTGGTGACTGACCTTATACCGTCCAGAACATTCAAAAAACTCAGTTATAGATGTTGTCCCAACCTTTGGCATCCCAACAACCAAAATCGGTAATCCTTCTTCATAGGATTCATTATTATTGACAGTAAAAGGTACTGATTCAAAGCCAGAACGTAACTTTTTCGATTGATTTTGTTCCAATCAATGTCAGCAGTTTCTTTTACTTGTAATTCAATCTGCTTCCTAGCTTCCATTTCGCGAATGATAGCATTCTGCGTCGTGTTAAAGGCAGAGTTTGTCCCCACTGCTTTCACAAACCTTGCAAGCCATGTTAAATCTCCTCCACCCACGCCAGTTGTCTTGTCAACAATTGCATCACCTATTTTGTTCCGTTTCAAAAAGGCGGAGGCTCCTCTTTTATCAAATCCAGGCTGACGAAAGCTCTCCCAAGATCCAATATAGTGATGTAACCGGAGTGAGTTCTCTGCGTTTTGTACCTTTGAACGAACTCCGGTACAAACCCTCGGGTCATTAAATAGGTGGTGTGGACTGACAACCTTATCACCTCTATAATATGCAACATTAATGATCGCTTTACCCCATTGAGGTTTCTGCAGGGATGCTCGATGCTGATATCGCAATGTGTGAAAGTAAGAAATATTGAAACCATCAGCAACAACACCCAGTTGTATCTTGTTTGCAGTTGCATTTTGTTCTTGCGATGAGAAAAGGTACCTTGCAAGTAAAATACATGGCTTGTCAGGTTTGTGAAAATGGTCATCTCTGCCACTTCTGATAATATCGGCTACAGTTGAAATGTTCTCCATTTTGGCCCTCATATTCATCCTAGGAAGTATGAAGCTCTCATACTCTTCCCCACACATTGACATGTCTTTTTCTTTCTCCTTCTTATTGCACCAAGTTGAAGCACCCTCCAACTCATCGAAATGATTGAAAGCTATATACTCATCGACATCTATTAAAGTAGTCCAGTTCATTCCTTCATCGTGGAGAGTTTGCAGGCATTTTTGATAAAAAGTTCTTTGTCTATGTAGATGTCTTTCTTTCAGGTGGAGATGAGTTGTCTCATTTGTGATTACAAAGTCTAGCTTTTCATAAGGCCTATCCCCATCTTCCCAATAAATTGATTGGTTCTTCCACACTGTTATATCCATACCTAGAGAAGTAAAGAGATCAACTACCGGCACTGGATCTGAATATGACAACTGTAATTATTCGTAGTTAAATGACAAAAGTATCGTACAGCAAACATATAGAACAGAAAATAAAACTAAACACACTCACCGGATCAACAGCCAATATCAATCGATGCATAGGAAGAACAGTGTAGTGATACGCCAGCCACTCGGGCAGCAAATGATTCATGTCTTTAATTAGCAAGCACCCAGAGAAAATGATATCATTGGCGTTCTTCACATTATAATTTGGTGTAGCATTACCTTCTTGGTGAAAAGGGTGGTTGTTATAATTTACAGTCGAGTCAAAATAGGTCTGCCTAATGTTAATTTGACCAACTATTATCGTTATCAGTGCAGATACAAACGCAAAGGCCAAATATAGTATCACTTTGTGTGTGTGGTGTTTAAGTAGCGAGACCATTATCACTTTACGATGTGCTGTACTGAACCTCTTTTGAGGCCCTAAAGATCTAGTAGATTTAGATAAATTCACTGACTTCATGCAAGATGACTGCAATTTGAATTCGCCATGATAGATGTCTACCTCTCTTTCAAATAGCATGTATTTAAGTAGACTAATGTTCTACTATGGTTTGCTCGCAAACCCATTTTGGATATAAATATGGACATTTGTACCCATATATACGTCATTTGTACGTATACTCTCGTAGAGTACCCGTATTGTTGTAACCCATTTGATAGACAATAGTGTACCTCTATCTAGCGTACACCTCATTGCAGTGATATCATCATTTCACATAGTATTACAATTAATTCCACAAAATGGGTACTACTACTGGTCATCATCTAGCAAGTAGTTTATTAATATGTGCCATTTGCGCCACTATTTATTTGGGTACTGACTTCACAACCGCCATTGCTAAAAAAACAATTATTGAATATAACAAAGAAACTCTGTGGGTAAATTGTACCTCAGAAAGTGATGAAGAAAAACAGTTATCGTATCAGTGCAAGAGTTTTACAACAAGAAAAATAAGTGTTATCATAGTATGAATCACAAGGCGGTGTTCTTTCATGTAGGTAAAGCCGGAGGTGGGACCATACGTCGAGAGCTCTTATTAAACAAAATCGGTGGCATACCAATTAAACATTCAAGGAGGTCTATATCTGATGGGATTAAAGCATTACAGTCTGGAAAATCCCAAACACTTATCATTAATGTGCGGGACCCTGTAGATCGTTTTGTAAGGTATGTGTTGTTGCAACAAGAGATATAATGTACGTGCACCTACATAAAACTCAATTAATTGCATGTTATTTTTCACTGTCTTCAATTAACAGTGCATTCAAATGGCGATTGATAGTATTATGTTCCCCTAATGATGAGAGGAAACCAGGGGCATCAGGAGCAGCCAATGATCCTGAGGCAAAGTGTAAGACGTCAAAGAGAAATCGTCGCGAAGAGAAAATGTTAAGAGAGACGTACAAATCAGATCCCAATCAAATTGCAGAAGCATTATGTGTTCAACACCCTCACTACGATCAAGCAGTACAAGATTACAAAAATATAGTTCACTCTCAGCCGATTGCCGAATGGTTGTCTTTCCTGATACAGCCAGATCATAGACAAGAGATATGGGAAGATGGCATAAAGGATGTAATTGCATTAACATTGGAAAAGAAGGAGGGAGAAAGTGAGACTCTGTTTGAAAATTATATTCAACAATTGTCAATACATTTATTGCATAGGATCAAAGGATATGAAATGGATGAAGCTCTTTATATACTTAACCAAAATCCAGAGAAGATAGAGGATGAGGGTTACCTCAAAGCAAAAGCCCTCAGTTTGCATTCGTCAGCAAAATTTCATACGAATACATCGTCCTCTCCATTATCTCTGTTGGGAGAGTGTTGCCTTTCAAGGCACTTGGTGTCTGATTATCGTATTATCCAAACCATGCTTCTTGGGGCATCTAAGGGCAATAGTAGTATTGAAGAATATGTCTTAACACCTCTTAGTGATGTGCATTCCTCCTTAAAGTTGGCTTGTAAATGGGGAAATGATAAACAGCAAGAGGCTTGTAGAGCCGACTTAATGTCAATACTATCGCGTCGTGCTCGATACCTTAGTGAAACCAGCAGCTGTATCAGTTTGATAACGAAGGACAATCATGACGAGGGGGGAAACATTAGAAACTTGTAGAATTAAACGTTATTCCCAGTCTATCTGATGAGCCACTTGTTGGCGTGTTTGCTACACTTGGTGATGATACAAAAGTTCCCATCATGGGTATTGGTTCAGCTGCATATAGTCTCACGGCAAGGCCATCAAGACACGTCATGCCCTGCATTCGTGGTCACAGTAACAAGATACCACTTTTAATATGATGGTTGATTTTGTACGTCGGATGCAGTCTACAATAGTCGTTTCACATTTACTTATGATTTTGAATAATAATACATTAGAATACTCCTTATTGTTCAATACTATCTAATGGTGCACTAGTCAGCACTCAAAGTAGAAACACTGAATATAACCGGACAATTTCAATAGATATTATGTCTCCAATGGTCAAACCATAATATCTCCACCTTCTTATATATTAGTTGATTGTTGTATTATGCTGGGCTTACATAGATTCCACCATATTAGACATCAAACATCAATTATATAACCAATCCCCACCTCAACTCAACTTAACCAAAACTCCAACATATACTTGACAACTGTCATCAAATAAACTCCACACACCAAAATAACATTCATAACCCCATCTAAAATCATTATATTGTCGAGTTGCCAATGGTTCTACTGCCAAATCACTCTATCAATGGTATAATGCCCAATATTAGATTGTTATTGTATTGTTGTGTGTTGTTGTATATTGTTGTGTATTATTCATCTCCCTCCTCTTCCATAGGCTAAATCGTCTGGAACAAATATAACAATACCTCTACAATTGATATGTTGTTGTGTATAATCCCCACCCGTAATATTATACCACACTATATCACATAATTAATCCAACCTACTCACCCCTACTTACTGCAAATGTTATCACCACCCAAACAAATAAATAACAACTCAATTCATTAATATGTACCCACTGCAATCAAATTATAACCACCCAAACTCTAATACTAATCCATTTTTACTACCCATAAATTAATTGCAATTATTTGTTTGGTGTTGTTGTATTGATGTATATACCACCCTTTCATTATTAACATAACAAGGTGCACCTTAAAATAAACGGTATTTTAACGGTGGTGCCTCCGACATATACACGCCCCAGCAACGCCATCTACGCAGACCACATCATCATATATCATTAATTATTAGTAGAATCGACTATAGTGGTGCATATTGTAGTGTATTGTTGTATATTGTTGTATATTATTGCAATAACTACATCGTTGTAACGGCTCATTTTGTTAGTAATTTACTGTTGGTACAATTGAAGTGGTTCTGGCATTATTCTAAAAGATTCTATCCTCAACATAAATCATTATGGGTCCGGTCCGGTGAGTAATGTTCCAGCGGTATTTCATTAGTAGAGATGTATTGGCGGCCGTGCCGCCGCTGATTGCCTACATACTATGGTTAAATTCCATTGTGCTTGAAAAAGAGTGAGAGTTCTATGGGGAACTTGTGGAACTTGTGGAAAGTAATGGAACTTATTCTACAAAAGGATACCTGCGTTTCGTGATCCACTAATTGTTTGATTATTGTATGTAGAGCCTCTCTAGAGAGAGAGTACAACGTCTAGAAGAGATCAGAGATAGGCCTGCAGCTCCGTGATGTCATGGCTGCTGCGCAAATACAGTGTTTGGGTATTTCTGGCTGTTGCCTTAATTTGTATAATGAATCCCAACAATTTGCAAACTGCAAATTTAGACCTCATCTCGACAAATCATATCAATGAGGAGGTGCCAAAAAAATATTGGGACCTAAATCTCAACAAAACAAATGAAGAAAATCCCACGTCAGCCTGTACAATATCAATTCCTGATGACGATGATACAAATTATACAATTAATGCAGCCTTCCCCAATCAATATATGGTACATATCCATGGCTTTCATCATACAGGTACTGGGTTTACCCGACTTATGGTACATAAGGCTTTGTCTTCATTGACTCCTGAACTATCTTCTAGTGTACACAATTCTGGGTTTGCTCCTCAAGAAGAGGGGCAACATTTGCAAACAATTTATCCAACAGCAGGACAGCGATATAAGGAGTGTAAAAAAGTCAAGAGTTTCCCCTCGGAAGGATATTCCTGGAGGATGAACTATCTGTATCTCGATTGGTGTAAGGTTGATTCACCAGGAAAAGTCGGCAGGGCTCTATACAATCAGTGGGCTCCCTTCTGGAATACTTCTGCTCTGTTCTTAGTTCAGAAGACACCCACACTTGATGTCCAATTTTTAGAAACCATTAAGGTGATGCCAACATTACATATCTTGGTTATACGCCACCCCATGTCATCAGGCATCATTGACCCTCACTCCACACAGGATGGGTGTGGTGGATTTGCATTCAAAAGGTCCTTAGATATTTCCTATTGGATTGAGGATTGGTCCCATACATTTAGTGTTCTCCGTAATAAAGGCATCTGGTATGCGGTTTTGACGTACGAGGCACTCGTACAGTACACTGATCAAGTCATGTCAGATCTTATTGAGGTTGTTAAACAAGGATTGAAACGTTATGGAGGAGGTCATTTATTCGGAACAGACTATTCAAAGATTAGTCATGATCTTCACCGCCGACTAATGTACCGCAATAAATTATCTGAGGCGGCATCATATTTATCTCCCAAAAAGGTAGCCATTACAAACTGGAATCAATGCTTGAAATTGTCACGTTGTTCTGCAGTGCTAAAACAGCTAACATTAGATGTGCTTCCTCAGGAAAGTTCATACAAATTTTGTCTTGTGTTATTATGTGTTCAATACGAAGACTCGGCGATTTGGCTACTTCATTTGGTCTTCTTTAGTCTTTATTTGACTGCCTTTACACACCATGCACTAACATAGGTTACAATCACCTCTCTTTCATCATGACAAATCATGACAACGCGCATATTCCAGTTTGGATATGTAAATGCAAACGATACTAAACTATCATCAAGTCCAGATATTGTTATGGTGAGGGAAGAATATAGTCACGTTCTGTTCTCCTCAGAGGGCAAATCCTCCCCAGGCATTGGTTTGATATCAACGATGAGAAGAATAGTTGAGCAATGCAAACTCAATGAACTCTAGTTTACAAGACCTAATACTTAAACATAAGGCTGAATGAGTCAGTGAAAGCAAAAGAGATGAGTTCGACTAGATAAACTGCAATCTAATCAATTTTGCATTGTCCCCTCTCCTACCCACTTGCTACCCCCGGCATGTGAATAGGATTATGACTCAAAGCCAGGGACGTACTTTTTCCGATTGATTTTGTTCCAATCAATGTCAGCAGTTTCTTTTACTTGTAATTCAATCTGCTTCCTAGCTTCCATTTCGCGTATGATAGCATTCTGCGTCATGTTAAAGGCAGAGTTTGTCCCCACTGCTTTCACAAACCTTGCAAGCCATGTTAAATCTCCTCCACCCACGCCAGTTGTCTTGTCAACAATTGCATCACCTATTTTGTTCCGTTTCAAAAAGTCGGAGGCTCCTCTAGAATCAAATCCAGGCTGACGAAAGCTCTCCCAAGATCCAATATAGTGATGTAACCGGAGTGAGTTCTCTGCGTTTTGTACCTTTGAACGAACTCCGGTACAAACCCTCGGGTCATTGAATAGGCGGTGTGGACTGACAACCTTATCACCTCTATAATATGCAACATTAATGATCGCTTTACCCCATTGAGGTTTCTGCAGGGATGCTCGATGCTGATATCGCAATGTGTGAAAGTAAGAAATATTGAAACCATCAGCAACAACACCCAGTTGTATCTTGTTTGCAGTTGCATTTTGTTCTTGCGATGAGAAAAGGTACCTTGCAAGTAAAATACATGGCTTGTCAGGTTTGTGAAAATGGTCATCTCTGCCACTTCTGATAATATCGGCTACAGTTGAAATGTTCTCCATTTTGGCCCTCATATTCATCCTAGGAAGTATGAAGCTCTCATACTCTTCCCCACACATTGACATGTCTTTTTCTTTCTCCTTCTTATTGCACCAAGTTGAAGCACCCTCCAACTCATCGAAATGATTGAAAGCTATATACTCATCGACATCTATTAAAGTAGTCCAGTTCATTCCTTCATCGTGGAGAGTTTGCAGGCATTTTTGATAAAAAGTTCTTTGTCTATGTAGATGTCTTTCTTTCAGGTGGAGATGAGTTGTCTCATTTGTGATTACAAAGTCTAGCTTTTCATAAGGCCTATCCCCATCTTCCCAATAAATTGATTGGTTCTTCCACACTGTTATATCCATACCTAGAGAAGTAAAGAGATCAACTACCGGCACTGGATCTGAATATGACAACTGTAATTATTCGTAGTTAAATGACAAAAGTATCGTACAGCAAACATATAGAACAGAAAATAAAACTAAACACACTCACCGGATCAACAGCCAATATCAATCGATGCATAGGAAGAACAGTGTAGTGATACGCCAGCCACTCGGGCAGCAAATGATTCATGTCTTTAATTAGCAAGCACCCAGAGAAAATGATATCATTGGCGTTCTTCACATTATAATTTGGTGTAGCATTACCTTCTTGGTGAAAAGGGTAGTCGTTATAATTTACAGTTGAGTCAAAATAGATCTGCCTAATGTTTACATTGCCAACTATTATTGTTATCAGTGCAAATGCAAACGCAAAAGCCAAATGTGTTTTTGTACTCATCCTCTTTTGAGGCCCTAAATATCTGGATAAATTCATATTTACCTGCTTACTTGTGTGCTTAGATATCGTATTACCCTTTCTAGAATACTATCTGCTGTCACGTATAGATTAAAAAATGTATTTTAATTCCTACTCATATGTTATTTATTTATTATATCTGCATACCATAGGTATGCTGTCATTTGTTTTTAGTGAATAATTTTGTACTTCAGAAGTGGGCTAGTACGATACGAAATTGCATTTAAATCCTCAATTTGTCCGACTATTCTGTAATAAGTACGTGCACTGGTTATGAGTCAAAAATAAGCGATGCAAAATGCACGAGTGCGTTTCATTTTAATTCAGGCCAGCGAAACATTCTACGAGAGCTAGGCAGGTAGGGATAGATTGTATGTATGTTTGAATGCTAAAATAATGACTGAGTTGAACCAAGGGGTAGGATATGAATATTATTATGTGCTACGCAGGTGTCGATCACGATCAGCAGTGCTCATAATGTTCATTACCATCATAGTTTGTAATACTTTACTATTTATTGGTTGGCGTGGGTTTCATCTGGGTAATGGGTACTATCAACGACAAGTGGTTGGTTTAGATCGCCTTGAAATGGCTATCAATAGCCGATGCAAAAGGTTTTCATTGAACGCAAGAGATAGCAAAAGCAACAATATCAACAGTCCATTGGCATTGGTACATATACCGAAAGGTAAGGAAAAAGTACCATATATTAATTGTGCATTACAGTCTAAACACATCATCTAATACTTCTTTTGTCCCTCAAAGTTGGTGGAAACTCTGTTCAAGATTTCTTATTGGAAGAGGCCATCAAATCTGGTATCAATACTCGAAAGACACGGTTTTGTAAAAACTTGTGTAGTGGCGAGAAAAAGATGAAGGGAAAGAAGAAGAAGTGTTTTCAGAACTCCCAACCTTCTTTTATTGAGCCAACACTTAATGTCAATGACTGCGTATCAAAAATTGTCAATCAAGCTAGCCTTCTTATCGGTCATCAAGATTTTCATTATGTTGAGAATGTATTGAATTGGAAGAATAAGACAAGTTCATGGATGACAATATTTCGGAATCCAATCGATAGGGATGAATCTTCCTATAGATGGGACATACAACTTGGACGTACAAAGGTGGATGTTCACAACAAATCTGCTTATCAGGAGGGCTTTGACAAATGGGTTTCAACAATGAAAACTACTATGTCTATGTACCCCTTCACAATGCATGCGCCTTTTGTCGACGAGGAATGGGAAAATAATATGCCTTGTGGACACGATGCGGCATGTAGTTTATCCAAACATACACACGACAATTCCAGTGATGTATCTCGTGAGGTAGCTTCGAACTTGATTCCCCATGAACATTTGGAGGAAACAGCAATACATATTGCTCAGCGATTTTCTGTGGTTATGGTTATGGAGCACATTGATGCATCCCTTGCCATTGCAAGGTGCAGAATACCTTGGATACAGGGCAATAAGCTTCCTCACTCGAATCCAACAAAGAAATTCCCGCATGAGCTTGTGCGGAATGAAACATTGATGGCTAAGAAAGTTGCACAGGAGAAGTATCTATATGATGTCGCCATAAAAATATTGCGTGCAGATGCAACTTGCTGCAGCGTTTCACTGTGAGAGAGTCATTTTCTCATTCTGACAACTTTAGCCGCTATCATTATCGTTCTTCACGTAATATGTTTAGCAATAGTTAAATTAATATATTTTCTCTGGATTATGCAAAAAAACTGTGCATATCATGTGTCAATCCTGCAATATGTACAATCCTTGCAACAGGCTTGGATTGTTCTACGTCTACTCGTTGGGTGTACTGATAAACATCAACTGCAGTAATGTTGTTGGCTTCATCCTCGAGCATACCATTAGCCCGGCGTGACTTGATCACTCTAATGTGCCGCTGCATATGCCGCGTAGTGCATTGGCACAGACTCATCATCAATTTGATTTGGATCACAGGATTTATTATCCAATCCTTTTTGTCAGATGGTCTCCATGGATGGATAATAGAGCGTAGATGTATCATCCCAAGCAAACCTCCACGCTTCTTGTGTGCCTCTAATAGAAGATGGAAGCCACCAAATATCACCCATAAAGTAATATCCTTCAGCTTTGTATACTTTAGCTTCAGTGCAGCAAATGTTGGAGAACCGTCACCACACACTGGACCGGTGTGTTTCATTATTGGCTCGGGTGGCTCGGTGTAGTTCGCCCAACTTCATCCATATCTTCATCTTCATCGGCAAGCATTCGTTGTGAGATACTATGGGCATACCGGCTAATAATTAGTACAGTCGAGAAGTTATTCAAGTCTTTTTGTTGTGGGATGTCAGGTACCATACCATTCACCTCGAATATAGTTCTACCACCAGAAGCGTGCTCATCAAGGTCGTCGATATCACCAAGATCTCCTCCATTCACCTCACTGGTGCCAATATCATCATAGTCTAACCCTTGCACTGCATTGTCTCCAGTAGCCGCTTCAACTCGTCTGTGGGTGTCTACACGACGGGTTACATTACAATCAAACTCCACTGACTGATTTGATTCTAACCATCTTAATGATCCCTCGTAGTCTGGGATACCTCCAGTTACCAATAAATCCAATATACCATTGAGATGAGGTAGGACAATCTCTTCCAGAAGGATAAGACCATCCTTTTCTTCTAATCTAAAGTTGTAACGTTCCTGTATTTCTGACCAATCTGTCTGTACTTTTACGGGTACATTTGGTGGGTCTTCGTGGTTTGGATCGGGGTATACACCTCATCTAATCAATTCTCTGTATGAAATCCTTTTTATAGCCAAGGTTGTGTATTGTATATATCCCCTCGCTGCACTTGCCGTAGATGTAGTTTGTGTACCAGTCCTTAGTTTATCTGGTCTACCTCTGGCACCAATATTGTCATATAATAATGCAAGCTGATCGAACTTCGATCCTTTAACATCATACCCTGATTGTATCTTACTGCATTATCAGCTGATAAATCCATAAAGCCTTTACTCTTTGATAGACCAATGTTGCACATTGTAGCAATTGTGACATCATTAGCGCTTGGTAATAACGTTATCTTTAATTCACTACTACGTTGTGATCCTCCCTTGGCAGTCTGCATCATATCACAAAACATTCCCTCTGAAACATTAATCTACTAGGATTATCAGGAGCAGCTTTCTGGTGTGTTTCACTAAGAGACATACCCGTTGAAGTAATTCGTAATGCCGTGTCTGTTTTAGCACCTAATGATTCAACTGTTTCATGTACATTAAAAGATGATGGTATCTTCTTTGGTTTTTCTACTAAGCATTAAGGTATGTAAATATTTACTTCTTAACTTCATCAGTTACCTAAGTATATGATTTGGATTGGTTCTCTACTTGAACAGTGGCCTAATACATTACTACCCTTAAAAGAGGCGACGGTTAATAAGGTAGAGTTTTTTATACATTGGTGGTTGGCTAAGATTCGAGATAATGTTGTGTTGGTACGTATGAGGATCCGTCTCGATTGATCACGTTGTCGGTCGGGCAAACTTGATCTACCTTAGCTACCGCTGACATACTATTTGATGTATTGGTGTTGTTGAACAAAGTCGAATAATTAATTGTTGTATGGATGACAGAGGAGTATATTGTTGTTGCTGCTATTGAGGTGCCTTGTGGTAGATAGGTACAGGTGCGTGCTGATGAGGCGTCTATAGCGTTATGTCGTTATGTCCTTGGTCTAGCTAGGTACACTACTTTCCCGGCGGGCAGTGGGCTATAAAAGGGGGCAACAAAAACATAGTTATTAGTTAGATCGTAGTTTATCATAGCCGCAACTCTAGTTTGTAATACATAGTAGAGTAGAAGCATCATAATTCATGTTCCTAGATGACAATCATGAAAGTAGAACACCAAATTTCAATAGTTGTATTGTTGACAATTATCTTAGTAGTAGTCATTTGCAAGAATAGCGAGACAAATACATTATGTGTGAGGAATACTCATGTGGGTGCAGCAGTCGGTGATGGTACCAGCCACAAAGTTTCTTCACCTGAATATATTTATTCTCCGAAGATCTTTGGCCATGTTCATATTGCTAAGGTATGTATGTAAGTTCAAGTGCAAAGTACCTAATTGTCTTTCAGCTAATGATATTTTAATGTGATAAATATCAAACAATTGTTTGATTGTTTGAGTAAAATTAGACAGGGGGGTCAAACTTAGTTGCATTCATGGCAAACAAATTCGAACGTATATGTGGCAACAAAGGTTACAGTTATGATGCATATCAAGACAACGAGCGGGCAAAACTGAAAACGACTTCTAATGAAACTGTAACAGCAAAGAATATTAGGGGTGATAGTATCCAAGTAGCAAAGGGCTATAGAACTATTGTGAAAGAAATCGGATACGAAGACTGCGATTACATAAGCTTTGAAGATAAGTGGGACTTTTGGAATAAAACGTTTCCCAACGGACAGCTGCATGGAGTTCCAATTGAGTTGCATGTACCCTGCCGCGACCCAATAGATCATATTATGTCACAGTGTAACCACAGATCATTTAATTTTGATTGCACCGCCACCGACAAGAAGTTACTCATTCAGATGAAAAAATGTCTTGTAAGGCTGGATCGATTTAGTATGAAACTGATAGATAACTTCGCCGTTAGGTGCTACGATTTTCGAACCCAATTCACCAATTACACACATCACATGTCTAATGTATTGCAAATGAAACGGTTTACGTCTACACCTTTTATGAAGAGAAGTACAAATCAGCAACGTGTCAAAAACAGTGAATGCATCTGGGAAAGACCAGATATCCAGAAAATGGTTTCTGAGTATCTATTGACACACACTGATTATTATCAGTTCTGTGATAGTTGCATAGGCACAAAAAGCGAGATAACTTACGATGATTAAGATTTAAATATGTTTACCGCTGTATCACTTTCACGTTTTTGGAAGCTTCTTCACTTTGCCTCTATTAAACTGGACACCTTTCTCCTTCACTAAGTCATTATATTTGGAGCAATATGTTCCAAACAACTGGTCATCAACCAATGAGGGCCTTGCAACGGCTGTACTTATACCCATCCGACGACCTTGGTCTCCCATTATCTTTTTGTATAAAGTTGTGTTCATGAATAATCCCTCAACAGTATCAATGTTGTACATCGAACAAGCATGATAATTAGGAGCGTGAACATTGATAGCATATTGTTGTTGTTGCTCCGCTCGCCAATCCGTCGCCATCTGCTTCCCACAGCAAAGTCTGAGAATATCCCAAAACCGCACATATTCTAATAATTCAAGCTTCTGTGTTGTATTAAGTCCAAAAATATCAGCATATATGTTAATTATATGATGTCCCCGCTCTGATACTGTTTCAATATCCTGAACATACATTACGCTTACATTGTATAATTTCTGGTACATTGTGCGTGCTTTTACAGCTTCTTCTTTTGAGGAGGCTGTAGCAAATAGATGATAGTTACCATTAGGCTCAATTCGACCATTCAGTTGTTTATGTGTCTTAAACACCATTGATTTTGATGGCGTACCAATCTTTTGATGGCCAGAAGACATATGGCAATTCATTTCTGATGCTTGTAGATCATCATTTTCATTACTCTTCTTAGTATTCTCCAATTTTAGAAACAGTGAGAGGCATATACATTGAAATTGTAGTGTAGTGGCCGTGCGTGGCGGGCCTATTTGTATTAAATGATATGGTGGACGACTCCTTTTCAACGATGAAAATGTAACAGGCTTATCACCTAAACCTTTTTCATTTGAATTTGATTCATTCTTTTTCTGCTTCATCTCCAATAATAGTAATGTAGACAACTCCGTTGCATTACAAATTGGAAAGAGACCCCTCAGCCGTATGATTTGATTCTCTTCTTGCTTTTTAATGAATGCAAAACTATTTCTACATTCTGCACTAAGACAAGAAAATGCAGTCTTTTTTGTTGGGTTGCTGTGAGGAATATCTAATTCTCCCTCGATAAACGGGTATACGCAGGTTCTTGTTTTCATAATATTGTTGCTGTAATTGAGGTATGGATTGAAGTTGTAGTGAAATTTGTTATCCAAAACACTTCTCTTCGGCGAGAGATTCAACCGCTGTTTCGACTGTGAGTAACTTAACTCACTATTTATACGATCACTGCGCAACGGTATAATTGAGAGAATGTCAATGTTTTGAAGAGGACAATGTCCTAGGAGATGTTTCATGTAGATAGGAGATCGAGATAAATGAGAGATGAGGATATCCGTTTCGCATGGGCATGGTTTTAGATCTACTAACTCTCTCTGATTGAGGTGACGGAAATGTTTTGAGGGTCGAAAGCATACAACACGATTGCTAAGCCCAAGAACGTGATCCCTAAGGGATGATGTAGCAGCCTTGGGAATCTTCTCTATAATTACTAACGTTCTTCTTTTTTCATTGATACTATAATATTTTCCACTACTACCGTAACCCTCATAGTAATTCAATACTCCAAAAACATTAAATATTATCAGAGAACCGATAATCACTATCACTAAAAACAAAAGCTTGCTTTTAGATGAGATCACCATAATCGTTAACCTATCCTGCCACTAATAAATAATATTGTTGCTTGTGCAAGTTGGTATTGGTAATTGGTAGGTGGTGTAAATAAGACCCAGTCTTAGTCTTATAGACGGTATCCTTTTCGCAGTAGGTCCACTCTGACCTCATCGAGATTTTTGGCTGTAGATCTGCAAATAGGTATGAGTTTGATAAGATGAGAGGATGGTGACGAGGGAGAAGATTGAAGGCTGTATTGAGAGGGTGGACAATTGTTGAGTTTTCATCTTCTGTACTGATTCATTGGTTGAAAGTAAATAATATAATTGCAAACGCAAAATTGTCATGAGTGTACTATCTCGAAGAAGAATATTTGCTTTATCAGTCTTCGTTGCTGCCAATTACTACATTGGGATACATTTGAGACGTAGTAATACAACTGGTAATAACTCTTCAATAATAAGGAAAACAAATAATGGTATAGTAGCGCTACAAACACAGATACCAAGTAAAATTGGTAGAAATAACTTCAAAAATTATTATAATGATAGTGCACCTTATATAAGTAGTAGTACTCAAGAGAACATAAGTAGTAGCCAGAATATCTCATCATCATCATCAAACATACTACTAACATCATACGATAATGGACAACCAATTGTAGGCTCTGCTAGTAGAACCAATGTCAATGAGACAGAAACAAAGAATATAAGCTCATCTATTGAGATAATTAATACAACAATACAAGAAGACAAAATATTGAAGGATCTTGATGGTGCACCTTATCTTAATATAAGCAGTAGTCAACAGAATAGTAGTAATAGTAAGAATATGGATAACTATACATGGAACAAAGAAGAAGGCGTCGGTGAAGACAATTTAACCCAATCGAGAGTAAAGTGTTATCCTAACAACACTAGGACAAGCACATCCAGTATGGTCATACCTATGGTCCCAACTCCAAAGCTTCTTTCTGGTACAATTGTGCTTCAAACGATGGGTGAGATGGGAAACAACCTAGCTGCATTAACATACTATTATGCTGTGAAAACTCTTGCCTATGAAGAATTCAATCTCAACTTGACACTCCATATAAGGAAGCAAAAACATAAAAAAGCAGACTCTGCGGCACAAAATGTCAAATGCCTCAAATCTTTTAGAGATGTAGACTTTGACGAGTGCAATTGGTTTCAAAATGAAAAGGGAAAGATATGTCAAGACAAAGTGAACAGTCAGTTTAAGGGGTTCAAACACTTGGCAAGATGCACAGATAATCACACCATAGTAGAACTATCAGAAAATCTCCGAATGACTAGTGGCACATCATATGGTATACGATCAATTCTGAAAGTATACGTTGATATGCTGAAAGATGAGTCAATCATGGAATTGTTTCGAGAAATGAACATAGGTTGGACAACTGACGAGCCATGGCCATTTCTTTGTAATAAAGGAAGAATTCATGCATCCGATCAACTTATAAACGAGTTTTACAGCAAAGGGCTGCAACAATTCTTTGCATTTGACAGTGATACAAAGACTAGTAGTGGCTGTTGTTCTCAATTTCCCGAGAAGGACGAGAATGTATTTCATTACCGGTCATTTATTAAGGATTTACGTAAAAACAACAGACATATGCATTGGGGAGGTGCAGAGCTAAGACCGGATAATGCTGCAACGATGCTCCTAGAGAGTTTACCGAGTGGGTCCAAGGTTGCAATTGTGTCAGGTAGGTCTGATATGGACAGAGTGTTAGCGTACAAACATGCCTTTCAAAACTCAACCTTCTCTGTCCGAGTTATCCGTGGAAAGAAATCAATACACGACTTTTGTTTTCTGGCTCATGCACAGGCTGGATTGTGGGGCACCATTCAATCAACTTTCATTAGATGGGCAAGCTTGATTAATACAGACTTGCAAAATGCAACTCTATACGGAGTCAACTATCCCATGAGAGACGAGAAGATTACGAGCAAGGTATCATCTAATCCAGATCTTGCACGGGTAGTTCATTATCCAGTATTTGACTTATTAGATGAGGATGTCTGGTAGTTGTCTCAAAAATACACTATTAATGATAATGATGAGACAAAAGCTAACTTTAAAGTGGTTTACTTTATAATCTCTTTATCAACTCTTCTGATCATATATATGCTATCTAATTTGGCACTAGAATCCGCAACCTTCCCAGATTAGTTACTGAAGATTATTACAACTGTTAAGATACCAGAACATTTCTGTGCTAGATAGGAATCATACTGCACCTGCCAATGCAGGACAGGGGGGCTGATGATAATGACTTTGACATAATGGTAACGATGAGACTAATTGGCTCTCATAACGAAGAGTAAGTGTATTCAAGTTATAGACCTTGTTGTCCGCGACGCATCGACATCAATATCCATATCCGAATCAATCATGAAACCACCTCTCTCAACATACGATCTATATGCTTCCATCTTTTCTTTTACGTCACTCGAATTCACATCAGTGTCAACCATAAGAATGCCAGCATATGCTCCACCTTTTCCAACATTAGAAGTTTGCAAGTGTGGAAATTGTCTCTTCATAGCTATGTGAAGCTCCAATGACTTTAACAACTCAGTAGACGCCCTCTGAAAAACTTCTGTTCCATCACCAAACAACTCTTTTTTAGCAAGCTTCCCACCTTTTCCACGACCTAGGGGTTTTCCGCCCAATCGACCTTGCTTGCCTATTCGGCGGTAGTTCTTATTTGGTAGATGTAGTAATGTCAATTGACCAAAGTTCTCTACAGGAAGAAGTTGTTTTACATTGCAGTGATTTCGTCCATACAGCATATGACTAGACATCCATACCCTTTGCGTTCCCTGTAAGATGTGCGTTTTACAGTTTTGAAGATTACGAGAGATGATAGTAACATATGTTAGTGCATACGGCTTGCAAAGACAATCAAACAAAGATACAAAGCACTCTAATCACCAACATTTCATATTGAACACATGAATTCAAAAGATAAAACAATACTAACACGGACTTTCCTGTGAAGGTAAGTGAGGCTTTTTTGGATTCGATGGCCTATCTCTCACCTCGTCAAATCGACAGTTTGGTCCCCTATCCTTCCATGCCCTTAGAAGCTCAGGTGTCACAAGATACATACCCTGATGTGGTTTACGCATTGATATATAATATGGCGCTAGCTTTTCATCTTGCACTTTATCAACTGACTTTTCAAATATAGGTCTGCCCAGATGTTCCCAGTAAACTCTCGTGACATTCACACTTGCATGTCGAGTTTTGTCTGTGATGACCACATTTTCTGGTGTCCAGTATTGCAAGTATAACGTGTCGCGTTTGAGTTGCAAGTTAATGCGTGAGAAATGATACAGTGCATATCATATGAACAAACAAACAACAACATACCTGGAAAATCATATTCATATCTTACAATCCCTACATTAAAATCAGTGGCACGATCTGGACCAACTAGGCTTTTGACACGTTTTGTTTCATGAAGGTAACTTGCTACAACCTTTGGTGAGATTCGTATATCATCCTCAGTGTAGATGAACAAATCATATTGATCAATTCTTTCATAAAAAAGGGCTCTATGGAAGTCTACTAAATGTAATTTAACACTTGATGGTTTGAGCATTAATGTCATTGTCATTCCTGCTTTCGGTGATGGGTTACTACATCTCATTCGATCATTGAGCATATCTATTAAAGCCACAGGGTACTGCCAAAAGAGATACACAAAAAAGACATGGATTCAATAATTTGCCAACATCGGTGAAACGATCCAACATCACTGCACCACACAAAAACTCACCACTACTGTAGTATAAACAACAATGTCAACATTTGCACCAGTATAACATAAATCAAAAAGACCATCCAGTACCTCTTCTAAATGTATTAATTGCATAAAATCAAACGACACGATAGTTACTAGAATGCGGAGACCATCAAGTAAAGATGATGATGTTATCAAAGCCACTGATGACGATATATCATTCTTTGATGTCGAAAACGCTTTACTTATTAAAGGTGCATTATTCATCCCGTCGTTGGGCATATCATAATTTGCATGTATGTGGTATAAAAAGAACCCAAAGCAGATAACTAATCCCAAAATGAACGCGGTAATTAAAAGTATGGCAAGTCTAAAAGTTTTTGCGGATATTAGAGAAGATGACCGAGCAGAGGGCCGCAACTCTGGAGGGCTTACTTGAAGCATTGTTTTGTTAATTGTAGTAACCTTGTGCCCCCCTAAAGTAATTTCAATCAGCCAACTATCCTTGAGTTTGGCCGACAGTTCCCAAATCGTGCCTGTTGGTGAATATGATTATACCGATATCCTGGTAATTGTTAATGAAATAAATATTTTGATAGCACTTGTTTACTCTAATGATGATAATTTGCTATACGAAGAGTACTTATATTATTTG
>Ga0214480_100451_pt1 | contig 20947 bp, 19 predicted proteins | sample M1_20Mar14CPVII9_3_FD_165042 | JGI IMG/M metagenome (GOLD analysis project Ga0214480, IMG submission 165042) | Marine eukaryotic communities from Monterey Bay, California, United States - M1_20Mar14CPVII9sort6BwellE17 | ecosystem: Environmental > Aquatic > Marine > Unclassified | place: USA... | reverse complement strand
CCAGATTGCTGCCAGGGAAGAACTATTGAAGCCTGTCTACCTCCAGGCTGCTACCGAGTTTGCCGACCTTCATGACAAGACAGGAAGAATGAAGGCCAAGGGTGTTATCAAGGAAGCCGTGCCATGGGCTGAGTCTCGTAAGTACTTCTTCTACCTTGCCAAGCGTCGTATTGCCCAAGACAACTACGTTGCTCAGCTTAAGGCCGCCGGAGAGTCGACCTCGAGCGCACTTGATATCCTCAAGGGTATGTGCTCTGCTGATTGGGAAGACAATGAAGCTGTTCTTGATTACTACACATCAAATGATGATGCTATTTCATCCAAGATTAGTGAGATGAAGACCGCTTCCATCAAGGCTCAGATTGAAGCTTTACAGAAAGAGTTAGCATAAGTAGATGTTCGAGAATAAGTTTTCAGTGATCTAATCTACATGTGTACAGAGTTTAGATTGATCAAAGCTTGAACTAAATAAGTTATTAGTGAATAAAATGGATAAATATTATTATATTATCAATCAAACTGGTTTGTCGTCTATTCTCAAGTACATAGGTACTCATATTAATAAAGACTATGTATCCCTCTGCACCGATTGCTCAATTGGTCAATAGTAGTACAACCTCAACATAACGATACATAGCCTCTTCCCAATCACAATACCAACTTAAGACGCACTGAAGGCCACATTAGGGTATTAGTCAACACCAAGGCAGAAAGGCTGGTTTTAGTATCACTATCTACATGGGAAATAATATCACTATTTAAGAAATAGAATAGGAACATAAATTGAAGATGAAGTAGATGATACTCATGCCCAATTTAATTTAAGAAAATAGTTGCCGATGCATCATGCTGTTCGGTGTGTATAAAAGGAAGCATTTAATAATTCGCCAATCCTTCTGATCTGTTCAAAAATATAGATGTTCATCATCATACCGCAGCTGTTTGATAGAAAGATGCTGTCTTTCTCTTCAAAATGTTTATATTTGTGTAGCTAATCAATCATCCACCTCATTTCCCCGATAGACCAAGTGCATCCTCCACTTTATTTATTCTTCTTTCCTCTCTTACCACCCTTCTTTGCCTCCTTCTCCTTCTTGGCAGCCTCCCTAGCAGCAGCCTCCCTTTCAATTTGAGTATATGGTGACCAACCCATTGCATTCTTGGCATAATCAGCACCCAAGGCACCATTATCAGGATTCACCAAGCCCGTTGGTGGTATAAAGATTGCCAAAGAAAAAGATGTTGCTGCAACTACAAATGATTGGAATTTATATTCATGTCCGGTATATACCATAACCATTAATACCATTAATGAGATGAAGTGTACGAATGTTGATACTTGTTTGATTTCTGATATGTTTGTTTGTATTATTCAAGTAGTATGTTTAGATGTATTATTAAATGTGTGTGTAGAGAAAGGGTGATTGCAATGTTGTTGTTAGAGGATTCACAATACAGGTAATATGTCTGCATATTGCTTCAAATGCCGACCACTACAAAACACCAACTGCATGTCCAAAAACTGACACATGATTCAACATAATGTTCATAATGCTACACCTAATTCAACCAGCATCATATATCATATTGTCAAAACCATTTTCTACTCGATAAATCTTTATGTAAACCGCTCTGTTCCTAACCACAGCAAAAGAAACAATATAATGAAAACTGAACATATATGATATGCTTTTCTTTTCACTCCGAGGTATCTAAATCTGTTAATAACAGTTCATGATGATAAAGACCACACCGATACATAGACCTTGCAATTCATATGTAAACAGATATACCATAACCCCTTCACTGCAAAACCATATATCCAATCCACAACAATACTAAACAACAACAAATTTATATATAATATTGCAACGAACTTACTAAATAATGTTTCATTTTTGGAATCTATTGAAAATATCATTGGACTCTTTGCAAATATACCCTGAGCACCACTAGCTTTAGGAGGTGCTTCTGTAGTAGTTGTTGTCATTGTTGCGGTTGTGGACATTGTCTATATATTATTAAGTAGTTTAGGGATCGCTATGGTAGGCTTGCTTTGTTGTCTGTTTTTTTGTTATTTGTTTCCAAGATAGGCGGCGATACGGTCAACGGCTAGAAAACGTACGATATACTTGCCTACGAAAGAGCGTATCGAATGATGCCGAGCTAGAGCCTAGAGATACATATTATTATGGCAAATAGTGGAACATGGCGGCGGCCGATGATCAAATAGTAGCTGCTCAGCTGCCTCCAGTTTCATCTACATCATCATTACCGTCATTAGCATCATCACGAACACCGTCATCTGCATCAATTTCTGAGCTAGACAATACGATACCAAACGAAGCACAAACTGCAACAACAACTCAAGGAGAAAGAATGAACCCCAATACTAACAATGGTACTAATACAACTAATAGTGCTACTATGAAAGGGCAGCAGTATAAACGACCCTTCCAATCATTAACAAAGCTCTCAACAAATGGACCATTTCAAAAATTACAATTTCATATCTTAACTACACTATCAGTAATATACTGTCTACTCTCTTCCACAGTCTCAGCTACAACTACTAATACACAATATCAATACCATCTACGACGTCATCTAGAAGATAATAACTCAGGAGATAACGAAAACGACGGATGGACAGGCGAATGGACAGCCACAGATGATATGTCATTCGAATGTGATGATGATGGTGGATGTATACAAACTAAACCAAGTGGTTCTGATTCAAGTTCAAATAGTAATTCAATGTGGTATGATAATGGTGATTTATTAACACCTGAACAAATTATCACATATGTATCACTGGGTGCATTAACATTTATGACATTGTTGTGTTGTTTATGTTATCCTGAGATTATCACAGTGGGGTGTAACAAATGTTTAGGACGTACTAATAGTAGAAATTTATCAGATGAGGATATAGAAAATGGTGGAGGGGATTATGTAGGTGGTAAATTAGAAGATGAAGGTAAAAAGAAGAAGAGGAGATCACGAAGTTCATCCAAAACACGAAGTAGTTCTAGAAGTCGTAGTGGACGAAGTTCATCACGTAGTAGATCGTCTAAGAAGAGGAGTGAGCAGAAGGATGTTGAGATGACACAGACACAAACTCAGTTGGTTTAAATATGGGTTATGAGGGGGTGGTTTAGATGTGTACATAATATTGATGGATTGATGAACAGAAATTGGGATGACGTGTTTGTTTGTTGAGGGAAATTATTGAACAATTTTGGATGACGACATGTTTGGTAGAAGGCGGAGGCAGGGAGAGTGTATAGATGATACAGTTGTTGGGTTTTAATAACAGGGGAAGTTGAATGTGATCCGAATATACGCAGATATTTTAAAAGGAGGAACTGCCTGCGTAGTGTTCCGGACGACTATATGTTAATGTTAGAATAGGTAAAAGAAGAGAATAGTTTAAATAAGAAGAGAATATATGTGCAGCAACAACAAGCATAGACCTTATCTTATATTTCTATTGTAACCCTACCTATTCTATAACCCATTGTACTGAAACCTCGCCCAGCTTATTCTTTTACACATCCGCACCCAACTTAACTAAATCATCCAATATAATGGAATTCTTCACATTCATCATGTACAACTCCTCTTTCCATGATTCTACCAACCTTTTATTATCAGTATACTTTTGTGTAGTCTTGCCATTTACAATCATTCGTTCATCTAAAGTGTTATTGGAAGTTGTTGTTGTGTTTGTTGCTTCACTCTGTCTTGTGGATTCGTAGTTCATTGATTCGTAGTGGTTGTTATTGTTTCTATCTACTTGAGTATGAATGTTGTTGCTACCCATTGCGGTAGATGCGAATGATGTTGATTGATAACTACTACTGTTATTCATATTATCATTAGTAGTACTGCCACCAAAGAAAGATGACTGCATCATCTCTTGCTGCCTGACATCTCCTCCATTATCTTCTCCACTAACATCATAACCTCCTCCTCTCCTTCGTCGTGCTGACGACGACGGCGGCGGAGGACTACTGCTTAGTAGATTCATATCAAGATCAATACCCGGGCTACTATTACTCATGGTAAACGGTTGTTACTATTAGTTAGTTGATAGGTATTGTGAAGCTCTTCTTTTCTTGTGTGTGCTCTCTCTCAAGTTCAAGGAAGACGAGTCGCGAGTCAGTCAAGCATACTTTTTTTCCGAGCACTCTCCATTTCTCCAACACCTCACAATACAATCACCTACCAACCACCTAATCAGCAACATACAAGCCAAGATGAACAACCAAACAAGTCAACAATTCAACGCCTTACAAAAGGCAACGGCACAATACCAGAATGATGCCAAGATGGCTGATCATATGCGTCGACGTGAGGTAGACTTGATGAATCGCGCATCTGAACAAAATAAACGTGATGAAGAGCAATGTCGAATTGTTCATGGTAATCTTGGTGAAGAAATACGCAAGGCAAAGACCTTGGAAGCTGAAAGGAAGCGGTACAAGGATGGCATTGAGAATGATCGGCAGGAGAATGTTACCGTTACGAGTGAATTAAAAGGCAAGGAGGTAAGAGTAGAGTTGTATATTTGTTTGTGTAGTGTAGTTGTGTAGTGTTGATATATTCATTCCTATACATTAATACCACCACACCACTATCATACAACACAAATAGACCAACTCCAAGGAACAAAAGATTCAATGGATAAAGGAGATGGATGTTATTAATAATGAAATTGATTTACACCAAACGAATGATGAACATAAGAAAACGAGCAAGCTTCTTGATACTGAGAATGTTACGTGGATTGTTGAAACTAATCTTGACGTATTGGTAAAGAATTCAATGAATGATAATGGCGGTGGTGTTGATGAGATGCAAAACACTACTACAGAGTGGGATGGAGTTGTTTCCTTGACAAGGGAGGAGTTGTCAGGATTGGCCAATGTTGAAGAAAGACGTGAAGGAACGGTGAATGAAATGAAGATGTTGGAACAAACTATTCATCAACTACGTGCCAAGCTCCTATCAAGACATACTGTGAGTTGTTGTTGTATTGTTTGTTGTTGTTAATGTTTGGATTGTAATCTTACTCAACTAATACTACTCATCTCTTCTCCTCTTCATATTAGAACCTTGGTGAGATTGAAGTTGATGATCTTGAGGCAAAGTGGGAACAGAATTATGAGTACAACAACAGTGATGCAGAGGAAGAAGAAGAGGTTGTTGTCGGAGATGAAAACAACATGGATGTAGCCAACGATAATGGTGGTAAAGGTAACATGAACAAGGCGGCGGTGTTGAAAGTAGGAAAGCACGCTGAGAAGACTTCGGCAGCTGCTGCACCAGTTCACATGGATCTATTCTACAGTCAGGACAACAATATGGTTGTTCCTGATAGCAACTCGGCATTCAATGTTGGATATGGATGCTAAGTAAAGCGTGTAAAGTGTATTATAATGATAGCAGGCGGTGTAGAGTGTACAAGCTTGGAGTTTGTATACACGTGTGGTTTGATATAGGTTGTTGCTTTTTGATACTTGCTATTTGATAATGCTAGTACTAATGAATATGAAACAAACCAATGTTTGTGAAATCTCCAATCCCCAAATAATAACCTCTTAGAATAACCTCAACTTTGCACCCATATCTTCTTCTAAGATTGTCGACTCGGCATCATCATACTCTTCATTCAATAATCCTAATCCCGAAGACGTAATAACGGTTGATGGTGAAGTAGATGATACTGCACCCTTCTCATCACTTCCCTTATCGCTTCCACTACTTGGAGAGCCAATAGGTTGTGATCTGGTAGCTTGAACTTTTTGTGACATGATAGTTTGGGCTTGTTGGAGAAGTTTATTCAATCCCTGATCTGACAACTCTCCCATCTTATTATCAATATAATCGAGTACCTCTTTATCTACTTCGTCGGCATTCTCAACTGCACTCGTATCACCTCCTTTATTCAAACTACTACCAGATGAAACTTTCGCAGGTGTTGCTGTCTTCAATTCTGCACTACTTGCCTTGTTTCCCCAGCCTGGCTCCCAGGGGTTTGAGCTTGGCACTATTGAGTTGGTTGTTTGGACTTGCTGAGTATTACGTGATGTCAATCTCTCTGATCCGGGCGCTACTAATTCTTTGGTGGATGCAATGATTGCCTGTTGAGCAAGACTACCATCCATACTAACATCTTCAATCTCCCCAACAAGAGCGGCATAACCATTACGTAAGTGAGGGATCTCAACAATATGAGAACAGTACTGTGGCCACTCATGTAAGCGTTCCTTAAACTGTTCCAAGGCAAACAAGCCAAAACGAAACATTTTACCACTTTGGGGTGACTGAGATGGTGATTTACGAAGTGCTTCAAGGACATACCGAAGACCAATACCCAATGTAACACTGGTTATAAGTTGTTCCTTAATCAACAAACCATAAATGATGCCAGTGATTCGCAACTCCTTCTCGGGATACTTGGAAAAGAATCGATACTCATCTGTAGGTGTATATCAAAACACATACAAAGATTAGAATGATATTATGTTGGAAAGCAAATCAAGTCTCCCTCTGAACTATGTAACTTACCAAACAAATTATGAATCATACAGGCAAACTACAAATAAGGAAGCATGAACGAAGAATGGTAGATTAGGCATAAGAATTGCGACACACAAAAAAGTACACATCTTATGCACATAATATTACTTACGATATCATTCTCACGGGCATTACCACTAGCCTTGAAGGACTTGAGCATTTCCATCACCTTCCTGGCTGATTCTTCCGAGGCATAGATTTGTTCAAAGTATTGATTGGCACATTCTTCAACATCTTCTTGTGAACCACGGACTGGGGCAGCAGCTTGTTGGGGTGCATCACCAGCTTGTGGTTGACCAGCTTCCAAATTGGTAGCGGTAATGAGTGAAGCACTACTTGGTAGAATCTCCTGAAGACTGGGATGACGCGCAATACACGCATCAACAATGGCTTTAATACTCTCTCCCAAAGTGACTGCCTTACCACTTGGTGTGGGAACGACACTATTCATAGTATCATTGTCCAATGTCAACATAAACTCCAACGTTGTTTGTAAATTCTCAATACTAACAATAGGCTTGGGCTCGCTACCACGGGGTGTAGCCTTTTGAAAGTTTTTACCAATATAACTAATGAGGGAGACGGCATACATACCCCCATTTCCCGTGTTAGTGGCTGCACTCCACCTATCAGTAAGCCACGGACGTAAGGTTAACATATCATGATCAGCCATGACAAAGGCAACCGAGAAGCAAAACTCGGGATCCTTATTCCCATTGAGGATGGTTACAATTGCATCGTCGGATGAGGGTAATATCCGTACGATACCAATAACATGCACTACGGTTTGAAATCGTACGGGAGGAGGATCATTTGATGTTGATCGCCATGCCTCGATACATGATGCCTCGACAGTATTCTGAGAGATCGTCCACAATCGACGAAGTGCACCCGGCATATTCCTCACATTCTTGCTAGACTCTTGTGAGATAAAGAATAATGAAAGCAATTTACGCATCAATTCACCCTTCATCGACATGCCTGCTTGAGAATTCGCGGCAGCAATGGCTCGTTCCTCTGCTGAACTACTTTCAAAACTTACTGCTGCATTTGATAATTGTAACCGAACTAATGCACAAAAGATTATCTCAGGGCACGATAACAATCCCATGACGTTGAATATAACACGAACTTTTGGCCCTACAGTCTCATCATCGGATAAGTGTAACAATCGTTGCAACACCCTGGCAGATGCCCATCCCCGTGGATTAACACAATTTGTTGCCACTAAGTTTCCATCAACAATAACTGTATTGGCATCCAATTTCTCTTCATTATCAACTTGGAAGGAGTAGATAGTGGGCGGACATTGTAGCAAGTATTGCAATAAACTCAATTGTCCAGCTTTGTTTATCCATTCCTTTGTAGTGAACGTATCCAAAGGAAGTTGTTTTTCTTCAGGTTTTGTTCCTGATCGATATAATGCCAAGATAACCTCAAGGTGACGAGTATCACGAACCGAGAACTCTGGGAAATCAAACGCCCTACCAACTAACTCCCAATTTAGAGCATTATAATCCAAAGCTAATAGATTGGATATAACTTCTAAATCCCAATCTTCTCCAGTGCATTGTACATCCCTACCATTGAATATATCACCAAGAAATGCAGATGAGATGTTATTCTTCTTCTGTTTCTTTGTACCCGCGGCTGCAAAAAAGTGTATTAACCGTGCCACACCAGACTCATTCAAACAATCATTACTATCAAGGATGGTATTGACGTTGGGTAACTTGTCTGCTAACAACTTTAGAGCTTTGCGAAGTGTACCGATATCAAAAGTACATGATGGTCCCATCTCGAGTAAAATGTGGACACACTGGATATCATTATCGTGGTACTTTCCCAGGTATTGTACTTCCATTTTTGCAATATACTATGTGTACTGCGATTTATAAAGCAAAGTATTGATACCGACCAAAGATATAACAAAAGCAACTCAAATGATGGTGCACAAGATGTGTACTTTTTTTGTTATCTCAAAAATGACGGGTGCACGGAGCAGCAGATATTATTATACCAATAGACAGTATACCTAGAATGAATTTCTTTGATACTATCGTCTTGGATAGAGAGATTGATTGCAATCGGCAATAGTTCACCACCAAAAAAAGTTAATAAGATTTAAGATATGAGCAAGCTGAGGACGTTCAGTCGCCATTTTTTCAGAAGGTGCAAGCGATGGCAAGATATACTTTGGCCTTGTCTTGCTCGATGATGAATTGATTGATCTATAGCATCATAATAAAACAATAACATGCATTTGCAATATATACTACTTCTAATTCCATATGTCGTGGCGGCCGATGGACGAGTCCGAGGATTCAAGTCCGTCGTAAAAGAAATGAACAGAGACACATCTTATACATCAAATAATTGCAATGACGTCGACGACTCAAGCGGCGGCTTCCCGCAGTTCAATATATTCAACTATGAATATATTGGTACTGCAATTAATATGGACGGTGATGGTATTATGTCAAGAGAATATCGAACTTGCGGAACTGTAACAATCGAAACAAATATAAGCTCCGAACGGAGCTTCCATCATAGTAGTCGCTACTTCCGTATGGCGTTTCCGCCCAATAGTGTTGCGGATGACCAACCAGCATACTGGCTGTGTGTATGGGAAGACTCAATGTCTGATTCTGTTGATAAGGGAGACACAGCACTATGTGCACGAGCCAATATCAAAGCACAATTGAAACTTTCCGTGGACGATGTGAATGACAAGGGTATCCCAACTTCTCTCTCTTCGTTTACAACCTTCTTTGAAAATGAAGATGGTGATGCTTTCCCTATCAATACATATACAAAGTATACGCTGGTATAAGTAGACACAATGCATGAGGTGCGTGTGATATTGCAAGATACCGCGTTGTTGGTATAGGATGCTTTTTCAACACTGGGGTATCTTGTGTATGATGAAGTAGGAGATTAACATATATGTATAACTTATACAGCACAAATGTTTTTGATCCTAATCTAATCATTAATATATATCATTATATATGTATGTTGGTTGCCATGTCAATAAATCAAATACTGAAGAAGGATGCCACAAACATCAAGCACAAAAATGAATGAATGATAGTGATATCACGCCTTGAGGTTGCCATGCTCTTCATATCAGATGCAGTGGAGATGACACCAATAGAGTCAGATGGTATATCATCCTTTGGCTTCTTGAACAGTACAAAGCTACGAGAGATATTGTTCTTGTCACCGTAGTTTCCTGACTGCGATACAATCAAGTTCTCGGGCACAGGATCTCCAAGATACACCTCAAATTTGGCCTTGGTGACATAAGGAGACTGCCAATCGGGTTTGTTATCATCATACACCATCACATTGTATCGCTGACGATTAAATTCTGTACCAAATACTGGTACTTTAAACTCACGAGAGTAAGTCTTTATGCCTCCAATCTGATCGTTAGAGCGTGGATCAGCCATGAGGCTGAATGGTCTTATCTCGTATGTCATCAGAGCTTCATACTCTACATTCTCCACCGCAAGCAGTAAGAACTTGCCTGGATCTGCACCAGCTCCTAGAGTAACGACAATGGTAACATAGTCTGGTGTATCATCTGGAGGGCTGACATAGAAGGCTCGTCTTAAAGCATATGGACTCCATAGGATTCCCGGAGTAGTGTCAACGAGAGGTTGCTCATGGACTGGTGATTCAACACGGAAGAAACCCTCACCAGCTGTACAACAAAAGCCATCAGCAAACTCATCAAGAATTGATAACATATACCATCGATTTGAGTGGACAGTAACAATCTCAGACATTGCGTGATTCTCGTCCACACTTAATTTGTCTTTATAAGTTCCAAACGGTCTAAAGACTACATTGCGGAAGTCAGGTATAGACTCCAACAGCCAGGCTGTTTCACTTCGATAGTCATCAAATCGTAGAGTTACTGTGAGATCAACAATTGGGTCGTATGGACTGCCTGGAGGATATGGCTTTGCAGGGCAGTTGAAGTAACTTGGCGGAGAGTCGGAGAGTTCACAGACTTGGTCTCGAATCCAGTCAAAATGAGTTCCAACTCGAGAATACACACCCGGAAAATCTTCGTCTCCACATTGCAATCCCCAACTTACTATTCCCATCTGAACATCTAAAGGAAGGGTGAAATGCATAGTGTTAGAAAAGTTACAGTATCCGAGAATCTGAACAATGAAAAAGAACAGTAGCTTACCTTTGCCACCACTATAATCATCACCCAATCTCAACAATCCACCACCACTGTCTCCCTGACATGCATCCTGATTACTTTTACCCAAAGCACACATCATATCATCACTAATGGTACCTTCATACTCAAAGTATGAACCACTTTGAAATTGGCCTGGTATTGAACCCTGAACATTACTGAATCCTTTCGATTCCTCACATCCATCATTAGGGACATAACTAACAGCAGCAGCATGCAATATTGAAGATAACTTTGCATTATCTTTTCCCGAAATAGGGTCCGTGTCACCCCAGCCTGTAACTACAAACTCTTCTCCATTCCTTGGTTTGCCATGTTCTATATATTCATTTGATATACTCGGATCATGCAATCGAACTACAGGTTGATCACTCGAACCATATAACTTAACTAACATTACATCATGTTGTAAACTCTTCTCGGCACCACCCTTACCATGAAATCCTGTATATTCGGGATGTAATATTAACTTTTCAAATAACATGTTGTCAACGGCATATCCACCATTCACACTACTTGATAAATTATATGCACCAACGTCTGCACCAAAGAATATTTGTTTGGGTGCTTCACCAAAGTTAATTGCCCCGTCAGTATTAACACTACCAATTTGATCATTAGTAATTGGTTGTAATTCCTCATATCCACAGTGTCCAGCTGTTAATACTACATCGTTTGCTATTAATGTACCTCCACAGGTGTGTACATCTGATACTTCTGCACCACCGTTGTTGGTCGAGGCTGATTCATCTAATATCTTTTCTAATTGGAGTGATACTACATATGGAAATCTACCGGGCGGTGCTGCTTGTCCTCCTACAATCAAATTTCTGTGATTAAGATGTTGTTGTTGTTGTTTTCTTCTTTGTCTTTGTTTGACTTTGAGTTTGTTCTTCTTTGCAATGTGATAATCTTTATTATGTGTAATAGGTTTGTTGTTGATATTTATAAATGAATTTCGGACTGTATTTGCAACTATTTCCATAGATTTAATATTATTTTTATTGTGTATATCACCTAATTGACTTCCATTGTTATTATCAACCAATTGATGTTCTGCTAATGAGTATGTGTACGTGTTGAACGTGTTGTGACACAATGTTGTTGCAAAAAAACCAATGAGTAGCCTACTTCTTTTTCGACTTGTGGACGGCATAATTTATTATATCAATGAAAACACAGAGGTAGCGAGTAAAGAGAGTCAGTATAGAAATGTTGCTGTATGGGGCCGTCTTCGTCTTTGAGCAGCACAATCAATATCACTTCCCACTTCCAACTTCCAACGCCATGTTGAGCTTGCTTACTTCTTTTGAGTTTTCATGGATGACCTCTAAAAGGAGATGTCCTTCTCGGGAGTGTCACATGTTCTTCTGTCGTGCGTGCCGAGTCCGTTTTTGGCCACCACTACTTATCCGTACTGTGCCTTCAAGAGCCTTCAAGACTCCAGGACACTTGATAAGATTCTCTTGATACGATTGCTGTAGTGCTTTGATGTTTTATATTCCTCATAAAATCTACTTTGGACTCTCAAATCTTCAAAAATGAACTACTTCTTAATGTATCTCACTGCTATGCTTAGTCTGGCGGCTGCTACAATCAATGATTCTACTACATCTATATCTAATAATCTACGAAAGAATACTAATATACGTTATCTCCGTGGAGAAGAAGATACAGTGGCATGCATTATACAAGAAGAATGCCAAGCTCGAAGTCAAGAGATGGGATATGAATTCTTCTATAGTGGCGATTTCCCCACTAAAGGATGCTATTCTAAAGGTACCAATGCTTTCTTCTCTTTAGGATCTGAAGAAGAGATGGCAATTCCCTATCTATCCGGATCAAAGCAGCGTATTTGGTGCAATCCTACTAGTATACCAGTTCAGTTTGAGGAGAAGTCCAAGTCCGAAGAAGAAGAGCGTGATGCTTGTATCACTGCCGAATCATGCAAAGCCAAGGCTCTTGAGGTCGGAGTTGATGTAAGCCTCTACTTTTACAATAACGAATTTGACACCAAAGGATGCTACACCAAGATATCTCCAACATCGGGCATAAAGAAGGCATTCTGGTCTAAGGGTACCATCGAGCAAATGTCTACTTCAGACTTGTCGGCGCCTCTTCTCGAGAGACTTTGGTGTGATGATAAGGATCTATCAGAGAACAGCTTAGATACAGATACTGCATATCCGACTCCAGCGTTAGTGTATACAAACTCTCCTGTCAAACCGTCTAATAAACCGACTATGCGGCCGTCAAAGACAAAGGCACCATCAACACCACCTACTAAAGAACCCACGAATGTAAGTGTCTCTCATGATACATGATGATACGTCTGCTTTAAACCTTATTTGATAATATCATTTCATCTTTTTGTTGGATTCTTTTCTTATGCATATATGCTTCTTTTCTTTTACATATACAATCTCATCTTAACATATACAATCATAGGTACCAACGAAGAAACCTAGTGCAGATGTAGTCGATACTGATGGTACCCAACCCCCACCAACTTCTTCTAATCCTACAAAGTCTCCTGTCACCGAAGTTCCAAGCTATTATCCAACCGTAGATAGTTTCGAGTTCAATGTAAGTTGTTACTATACTATTGAGTCTTTGCATTTTGTCATAATTACTAGTATTATCTAACCATTTCATATATGTGCATATCTTAGTGTCCTTCCCCTGACTTTGTTGGATGTACTGCAGTAGATCTATCCGATCCACAAGATGAATGTACTACTGTAGGCGAACCATGTCCGGGAAGTGCTGATGTTCCAATCTACTGCTGTCGTGATGCATGTCCAAGAAACTATTGTACTGCAAAAGAAGCTCAACCTGATGCATCGTTTGCCAAGGCAAGTTCTACCACTACTACCATCAATTCAGGCGAAACAATGTTTGCATTTAGTTTTGCTACTGCTGTATTAGGTTTGGTTGTAATGTCTTTCAACTTTTAGAGAAGATTGTTAGAGGCTTTGGATATATATATTTGTTTGTATCATGTGATAAATATCTTTGTTGTGTGTTGTAGAAGTGTACAGATCGGAATAGGTAGATGTATTAAGGTGTCGTTTTTAGAGTATCTCTTGTTCGTAGATATGCATACTATTAGTAAGGTGCAGTTTATCAACTCTAAACCTATCTGCCACCTCTTTTTAGTATCGATCTCTTGATGTCATGACATATTGATTGATGCTAAGTAAGTATCTTGGGGTATCTTGAGTTGTTATCAAATTGCAATGAGCACGATATAATACTGCTCAATAGACTGATGTATCACGACAGCTTTATTGGCAATAAAGAAGGGGTATATCCTCGTGATAGTACTATATTGGTATCTCCTTTATCAACTAATAAGAGGGCAGCTGTGCTAAATGGGCAGTACTGTATTATTTTTTCTCAGACAACGAAATCTTCCGACACACCCGCGATACTTTACAAGTACAACATGTACGACGACTTAATTGTGCTTGGCCACCGCCACAAAGAGCTTGGGCAAAATAAAGAGTAGTAGGAGTATTTGCCAAGATCGAAAGGCGCTACTTTGTGCCATAACATATCCCATATTTGCATTTGAATTAAGCTATCTCCATCGACAACTGTTATCTCTTCATATCCATCAATATCAACACATTATATTTCAACATGAATACTTTTATCTCGACAACATTTCTAATATCAGTGGCGTTATCAGCATCAACTTCAGCAGTCGATACCTCATTACGTCGGAGAATGGGGGATTTAGCATGTCTAACACTAGACGATTGCAGAAGTGCAGCTCTTAGTATGGGTGTCGAACCACAATACTTTTATAATAATAGCTTTGATACCAAAGGATGCTTTACCAAAACAAACCCAACTGGCGTTAAGAAGGCATTTTGGTCTCAGGGAACAGTAGAACAAATGTCTACAACTGAGTTGACGGGTATTCAAGAACGTTTAATGTGTGAGGGGAGTCCAACACCAACACCTCCCACAAACAAACCAACTCCTGTTGCTTGCCAAACTTTAGTTGAGATTGCTGCTGGGGATGAGCGTTTCTCTACATTGGTTGCTGCTGCTACTGCCGCTGGGTTAGTTGATACTCTTTCGAATAATGTAGGAGATTTGACAGTGTTTGGTAAGTACGCTTGTGATGTTCATATCATATGTTCATATCTTATCTTCTTTTGTCCATATCATATGTCTAATCAAATTATGATAATATATCTACAGCCCCAACGAATGAAGCATTTGCCAAGTTACCGGAAGCAACTGTTAATGATCTCCTTAAGCCTGAAAACGGAGATCAGCTCACGAGTATCCTCACCTACCATGTACTTGATGTTGAACTTTTAAGTTCAGACCTTGGACCATCCAACACTCTTGGCGCAAAGACGCTAAATGGAGAAACAGTTACAATTACATCAGGAGTTGCGGGAACTGAGACGGGTATTAGGGTTAATGATTCTAATGTTATCTCTCCCTTTGATGTGGTTGCTTGCAATGGAGTAATTCATGCAATCGATACGGTGCTTTTACCTCCTGTGCCGGTACCAACACCTACGCCTCCTACACCCACTCCTCCACCAGCTCCTTCTTCTCCCTCATTTAACTGTCCCGCTGCGAGCTTTATCGGATGTACCGCACCTGATCCGCAGGACTTTGATGATGAATGTAGTACTGTTGGAGAGCCTTGTGAGAATGGCAACCCAGGAGAGTTCTGTTGTCAAGATGGATGCCCTCGTAACTATTGTACTGCAAAGCCTGCTACATCATCAGTGAAACAATTTTCAACGAGCAATACTAACGGTTCTGGTTCATACAGTTTAGTCGGAGCTACTGCTGCTGTTATTTTGGTGACGATCTCTTCTATTATGTTATAGATGGCGGTACTTGTGATGTAAATTAGAACTTGTCTTGTGATATATATATTGTTAATCATTATGCATTGAATGGATTTACATGATATACATTTTGTCCTGAGAGGTCACCGTAGTAAAAAATGATCATATACCACTTGATAAAGTTACTAACCATCCACAAAGCAAACGCCAACATGAATAGATTTAACAGTTTCATCCGAAGAAACATCGCTCCTATATCACCATCATCAAATCCTACAAAACTTTCAGCATTCAAATCAAACCATGTCATGAATGGTTTTCGATGTAACAGATTTGGATTACGACTATTATATATCTGCTGAAGGATTGATTTGGCCTGTCTTCTATCAGCAATTGATAATTTATTTTCTTCTTCTTTACTATCTTTCTTGTTTTTATTCTTATTCTTCTCACTGTAGAATACATATATACCAACTAAGGTGGCTAATAATCTTGCTACTACTGCCAACATTTGCAAATGTTCTGATTCTACTAGAAAGAATAGTACATAGATAGCCGCACCAACCAACAAGGCTAATAAAAAGGTGGATATATTCTTAACTACCTCGGATAATTGTCCAGCAGTTGATAATGTTGATGGTAGCGCACATATACCCGGTGGCAATTCATCATTTGCAACATAGAAGAGTGCAAACAATAGACATAGAATTGCAACAATTGTAAATGTTTCATAGAGTAATTCAAACCATACTGCTAACATATCGCTCGTATCGCTATTTTGTAATGATGATAATTTGAGATATTAGAGATATGAACATATTATCATACAAAATAACAAACAACAAACAACAAACAACAACCACATACTTATGATCACCGATACCCATGGCCAATCCACGAAAGAGTGCAGAGAAACTAACTGCTCCTAATCCAAGATATAAGAGCATCATATTGAAGCTTGATGTGTATCTTTTATGATGTGTTGTGATGGTATATTTTTGCTATTATCTTTTGATCAATTTACTTTGCAACGACAACTACTACTATCTTGATGTACACAGGACCTAGAGGTGACAAAGGACAACTCTAATAGAAATATAAAATATAAACTACTATCTACATACACACCACTTCTTCTACTAAACAGATCGTGAGATCTTTTTTGGCGAAGCAACTGCTGCATAGACCAGCGCATAAAAAAATTACAATACGATGACGCTACGATGACAAAGCTACTAACTTCCTGCCCTCACAATCCAATACAGCAACTATTACACAACCATAAACTACCATTAGAGGTAGAATTACTTATATTTTCATTCATAACATCATTAACTGGCGGTGAGAAACAGATACATAGAAAAAAGAAGGATACACAACACAAGATATAAAATAATGAGAATAGCTTCCTCCATTGCAATATCTCTGCTTGCCTGTCAAGTACATGCTTTCATACCACCTCGTCAGTTATCGAGCAATATAGGCACACAGTTACAATCATCGTTAAAAGATCAGCTAGCCAGTTACTCATATGACGCCACTAAGGATACCAGAGTTGCATCAAAAGTTGCAGAGGTTGCAACTCCTCCCACCACAACTACAGATGTTTCTTCATCGTCTTTACCAGACTTGTCAGGTATCAAAGCAGTAATACCAGATATTAAGGTACCAGATATAAACCTTCCAAATATTGGCAGTAAGATCTCATTACCATCACTACCCACAAACGACATATCTCTACCCCAAATATCATCAGATGAAGTATCAAATCAAATTATAAACACAATACAAAGTTATGAACTATTAGCAGACAAACAACTAACTACACTATTAGGACCAACATATACATCAATAAAGCTGTCATTAACACCATTATTTAACAAGCTCATTCATCCAGATTTACCACCATCCATAACACTACTATTAGCATCCTACATTACATATTCAATAGTTAGTACAATACTTAGTTTTGGACAGGAGCCTCCACCGAATAAACCATACCCCAAGAATAAGTATGATGCCATTGCAGCACGAAAGTACTTTGATGGTAAATGGGGATTAGTATTAAGTAGAGCTATACAGGTTAGTTTCTTAAGTGGTACATTCTTCAGTGCATTGGCAGTTGATTATGTTACCGGTAACTTGGATAAGAATGCTGAACTTCGTGCAGAGGAATTATCAGTACTACTGACAAAGCTAGGTCCATCATTTATTAAGATTGGTCAATCATTAAGTATCCGGACAGACTTACTAAGTCCTGCCTATGTCAAAGGATTAAAAACATTACAAGATCAAGTACCAGCCTTTGACACTACCGAAGCACGTGATATCATCGAGAATGAATTAGGTCAACCACTAAGTACTATATTCGAAACACCATTCCCCAATGAACCAATTGCGGCAGCATCATTAGGACAGGTATACAAGGCAACGACTAAAGATACGAAACAAGAGGTAGCAATTAAAGTCCAACGTCCAAACATTATGAATCAAATTGCATTAGATATGCATTTGATACGTGAGGTGTCTGGACCAATGAAACGTATATTTAATTTAAATACAGACTTTGTGGGTGTAGTAGACACTTGGGGTGCGGGATTTGTAGATGAATTGGACTATATTGAAGAAGCGGTTAATGCTAAGAGTTTTACGGAAAGTATTGAACAAACACCATTGAGTGGTGTGGTATTCGCGCCGCCTGTTGTGGATGAATTAACTACTAGTAAGGTATTAACTAGTGAATGGGTTGTTGGTGAACGATTGGATAGGAGTGGTAAGGAAGATGTTAGTATTCTCTGCAGTATTGCAATGAATAGTTACTTGACTATGATGCTTGAGACTGGACTATTGGTGAGTTGGTATCCTTGTGTTTCCTCTAGGTGTCTATTTATGTTCGCCGCACTCTCACTAACACTAACACATGCTCTCTTCTCTTTATAGCACTGTGACCCTCATCCAGGGAACCTGCTCAGGACAACTGATGGCAAGCTATGCATCCTAGATTGGGGAATGGTAACGCGGTTGGATCCCGACTTGCAAATCACATTGATTGAACACATGGCGCATCTAACTTCGGCCGATTATGACGAAGTGCCCAAGGATCTGCTTCTACTTGGATTCATTAATGAAAGTAATGCCGATGTCATTAAGGATAGTGGAGTTGTAGAAACATTGGCCGAGATTTACGGCTCATGGACGGCAGGCGGTGGTGCGGCATCCGTCAATGTGAACCAGGTTATTGCCGACTTGCAAGATTTGACTGCCGAGAAGGGTAACTTCTTTCAGATTCCACCCTACTTTGCATACATTGCCAAGTCCTTCTCAGTATTGGAGGGTATTGGTTTGAGTAATGATGCCAAGTATTCAATCATCAATGAGTGCCTGCCGTATGTGAGTAAGCGTCTACTGACTGACAAGTCAGAGAGAACTGGTGGTGCTCTTTCCACTTTCATCTTTGGACCTGACAAGAGTAATGAAGACCGTATCATTGATTATGACCGAGTTGAACAACTAGTATCAGGCTTTGGTGATTACACAACCTCAGCATCGGGTGAACTTATTGGCAAGAACTCTACTAGGGCAGAAACTGTCGAAAACGTTGCCGAGCAAGTGTTGGACCTACTTGCCACTGAAGAAGAAACGCCACTACAAGAAATCTTTATCGAACAACTTGCAAAGATTATCACAAGTTCAACAAGATCGGCCTGGTCCGACCTCCGTGAGAGAAGTGGCAAGTTGCCCACAGGAAGAACCGTCCTTGGTACCTTGGTAGATCCACTAGGAGTCTTTAGAACGTCTCCCATTGTACGTGTGAATGAACTTGATGAACGCACCGTGGAAACGACAAGGAATCTCATTGAGTTACTAGCCTCAACGTCTTCCCAAACTGCTGATTCAAATGTGGACATTTCAGAACTTACCAGTGCTGAAATTGTGGAGATATCATCCATTATTGCACAGAAACTATTCGATAGACGGAGTGCAGTTGTAAAGACAAGCAACCGTCTTGCCATGCAGCTATTGGAATTAACAGCAAGCCGTTTAGAGAAGGGCGGTGATCGGGATATTGTTGTAGTACCCTCGCCCGATCCAATCATGACTGTAAGTGATGAAAGGATACACGAAGAAAGTAGTACTATTACTGTCAAGAAGGGTGACACAGACAGTGATAGATTGGCCGGTGCACGTAAAATCCTTTCCACCATAGAATCATAAAAAGTATAAGGTATAAACATGTTTAGGTGTATGACATCTCTCCTTACACACACTTCTTATTTGCTCTACATGTAATATGAATGTGGCTTATCCTTCTTTATACATTGGTCATCTCAAACATCTTCTATCTCTCAATTCTTCTTCTTCTTCCCTTTCTTCTTCTTTGATGATTTCTTCTTTTGTTCTTTGTGCACACATGTATAACTATCTCTAGCTTTGTTGTGGAGCATGCGGATGTAAATGATTAAAACTATGACAGCCAAAGCAATTGGATATAAAAATGCTATTCCAACATTTACGCTAACTTCCCCAGACATAATCTTCGCCACTCCATCTTTCAATTCTTCATCATAATCAAACAAGGTAATGGCTATGAACTTAAGCACTTTTCGATTATAAAGAAACTGTTCAGCTGTATCAATATCACTATCAAGGTCAACCTCAAGATCCATTCCATTCTTTTTCATTTGATACCAAAGCTCAGAAATGTACACCCACGGATCATATTTAAATGCCTTTGAGTAAGAGTGAAAGAGACCAATAACGTAATCTGGTGTATCTTTCTTCTTATACAAAGTTGTTTCAGCAAATGTGTTTACTAACTGACGATGTATAAATTGCTGCTTGATATTGGACAAGGAGTCCTTGTCAAAAGTTCCGTCAAAAGTCGGTAGATGTAATTGTATCTTCTTGTCAACAGTCAATAGATGTAATTGTATCTTATCTCTGACGTGAATACATGTTTCGGCATCAACTACTAAGCTCTGGTGTGAGTGTGTGATATCACTTCCGTCTTTGAACTTAAACCAGTTACTATCCCATTCACTACTTACCAACCTATGACTGCTGCAAATCTCTAATAAAGCTGCATCACTTAGATCTTCAAGATTGCACAAAATATAGTCAAGATCGTCTTCAGTTTGGCATATCGTGTCATTTGTTGTTGGTGCCGCTGATGTGCACAAGATATGTTCATATTGGCCGACAAGACATAACAATCCGGTTAAAGATATATTAATACGCTTAATCATGGGATATGTTTATTAGTGTAGTTGGTAATAGGAGACAATCACAGCACTCTAGGCCTAGGTATCAC